>Ga0070740_10000942_pt1 | contig 46121 bp, 34 predicted proteins | sample Coa_R2_FD_67286 | JGI IMG/M metagenome (GOLD analysis project Ga0070740, IMG submission 67286) | Surface soil microbial communities from Centralia Pennsylvania, which are recovering from an underground coalmine fire - Coalmine... | ecosystem: Environmental > Terrestrial > Soil > Unclassified ... | reverse complement strand
GCTGCATTGCGCGCCCGAGCGGGGAATCGCCGCGGTGCTGGCGGCCAATCCCAAAATTTCCTGCATCACCGTGGACATGGCGCCGCATACGGTAAGCGTGCGCGCCGACATCTGCGCCTTGCCCTTTCAAGAGGCGGCATTCGATCTGATCATCTGCTGCCACGTGCTCGAGCATCTGCCCGCCGATGGGCCGGCCCTGAAGGAAATTGCGCGCGCGCTCAAACCGGGCGGACAGGCATTGGTGATGGTCCCGATGCTGCACGATTGGGAAAGCAGGCCTACCCTGGAGTTCGGCGCTGCGCAGCCGCGGATGGACGACCACTGGCGGCTTTACGGGCACGACGTGGCGGGCCGAATCGCGGCTGCGGGCCTGGCCTGCACCGGGGTGCGGTTTTCCTCCTTCCTTACCGCGGCGCAGCAGGAGACCTATCAGTCAGGTGGCGATATCATCTTCATCGGTTCCAAGCCCGCACTCTGAACGCGGAGGCCGCCAACACGCGCGCCTCGGGGCGCAGAGCGCCGCCCGGCCGGCGGTTGCGGCGCTGCTGCTTACGGCCCTGACTGTCGGCGCGTTGCTGCGCCTGTGGCATTTGGGAGTGCCGGAGTTAAGTCCCGACGAGGCCGCGTCGTGGGCCGCAGCCGCCGCGCCCACCGTCGCCGGCGTCGTGAAGCGTTCGGCCCAACTCAATCCCGGCAAGCTCGCCGCCTATGACCTGGTACTGCATGGATGGATTTGGACGTTCGGCGACGCCGTGCTCACGATGCGGTTGTTGTCGGTGGGGCTGGGCGTCGGTGCGATTGCGCTGGCCTTCTGGGTCGCACGCGAGGCGCTCCTGCTGAGTCCCGAGGAGGCCTTGCCCGCGGCGTCCACCGACTACGCCGCGGCGGTTACGGCGCTGCTGTTCGCGGTCAGCCTGGCGATGGTCAAGTACACGCGGGAGGCGCGGATGTATCCGCTGGTGATGGCGGCGGCACTGGCCCAGACCGGCTTTTTGCTGCGTGCGCACCGGCGCGGCGGTCAGGCCAACTATGCGGCGGTTGCTCTATTCACCGTGCTGTCGATGGCCGCCAATTTCACCGCCGTCTTCCTGGCCGCCGCCCAGGCACTGTGGCTGGTGCTTTCCAAGGAGGGCCGGCGATACGGATTTCCGTGGCGGCCGCTGCTGGCACTGGCCGCCGGTGCAATCGCGCTGGCCCCCGCTTTGGGTTTGGCGATCCGAACCAGCGCTACCGCCCTGGCTGAGGGCGCATTGAATTGGATCTCCCCGCCCTCATGGTGGTCGATATTTTCGTTCTTTAATCGCAGCGCAGGCACCTTTCCGTTTCCGGTCCTGCTGGCGCTCGCGGTTTGGGGCGCCGTCGCGCAGTGGCGCCGGCGCAGCGCCGCAATCGTGTTCGCCCTGTTCTGGATGTGGGGTCCGGTGCTGATGCTCTACCTGATGTCAATCGCAGTGACGCCGCTGCTGGTGGAGCGCTACGCGCTCTCCAGCCTGGTCGCCTTCATGCTGCTGGCCGCGCTCGGGATCGACGCCTTCGCTTCTGCGCGTATGCGCACCGGCGCCATCGCCATCGCGGTTGCGGTATGCATCGCCCATGTCGGTGCCTTTCTCAAAAAACCTCCGTCCTTGCAGTGGACACACGCGCTTGCACATATCGAGACCGGCCTTGCGGCCGGGGCGATCGCGGTTGCTCCGGGTTACGGAGCGAACGTGCTGCGCTACTACTTGAAGCATCGCGGGCAATACCAGGTGTCGGGGTTGACGCCCGACTCGTGCGCCAAGTCGGATGTGCTCTTCCTGTGGGATCACGCGGCCACGGGACCCGGCGGCGCGCAGGTGGCGGCCTGCCGCCTCACCTTCAGCCATCCGATGTTTGCCGAAAAGGACGTGGCGGTGATGACGCGTTAGGGAGCCGGGCGGCCGCACGCGGGCTAGAGTTTTCGCTGGGGCTGTGGAAGAAATAGCGTTGGCTGTCGTCCTGAACGGCGGAGTTGGATGGGGCTGAAGAATCGCCGCGGAGCGATTGCGTTTGCCCAGCGGGAGCGTTTGGCTATCCATCACCTCTGTGTCACGACCGACCGCGCGTTTACAAAAAGGAGAACGCAATGATCCATCGATTCTACTTCATGGGCCGCCGCCGGGATCTGACGCTGGAGGAATTCCTGACCTACTGGCGCACCAGGCATCCGCGCGCCGTCTCCGAGCCGGTCGCGCAAATCCGCCGCTACATCCAAAGCCATCGCGCGCCGGAGATGGATAGCACCGCGCCCTTCGACGGCATCGCGGAGACCTGGCACAACGACTTCGACGACATGCTGTCGCTCATCCGCAGTCCCGTGATTCCGATCTTCAAAAAGGACGAGGAGAACTTCGTCAACCACGCCCACGCCGAGGATCTGGCCACCACCGACCGCGTCATCCTCGACGGGCCGCGCACCACGCAGATGCTCAAGGGCATCTTCACCGTCAAGCGGCTGCCGGAGATGACGCTCGCCGACTTCCGCCGCTACTGGCGCGAGGTGCACGCGCCGCTGGCCGTCAGGCTGCCCGGCCTGCGCCGCTACGTCCAGTGCGAGGTGATTGACGAAGCCTATTCGTTCGCGGAACCAAAATGGGACGGCGCCGCGCAGCTATGGTTCGACGATCCCGAAGCCGTCCGCCGTTGCTTTGAATCCGACGTCTACAAAAACGTATCGGGCCCGGACAACCAAAACTTCATCAGCCAGGCCGCCGTGGTGTGGGTGCACGAGCATCCCATTCTGCCGAAGCGATTCGAGTAGACCAGGTCTCCTTGGCAGGGTGTTGGGGACCACCTGCCTGGTAAACTCCGAAATCCTACTTTCTCAACACCCTGCCAGGGTGCGACTTCCAGTAGCCAATGTCGCTGACCGCTGATTCAGCCGGCGCTCGTTTCTAGCGTGCGGCAGCGGCCGTCTACTTCGGGGTCGAAACCGAGGGTGCGGAGTTGGTCGGCGATCCATGGGCTCATCAGGCCCACCTTTTTCAGGTTGCCCATGACTTGCGTGTACATCTCGCGTTTAAACGTGGCGCGGAAATAGACGTAGTCGTTGGCACGGGCGGCCTCGGCGCGGATGCGCCTGACCTGGGCGATCTGGGCGGTGGAAAAGCCCACCGCCTCGAACGCCTCGCGCGCGAACATCCCGCGCATCACCAGGCGGCAAGCCTCGATGGTGAACTGTTCGAGTTCGCGCCGCTCGGCGGTGTCAAGGCTGCGGATGACGTCGGGCAGGCCCAGCACGGAAAATCCCATGTGGCGCGATTCGTCCGCCACGATACGCTGGCAGATTAGGCGCAGCAGCGGGTCGCGCGCCGTTTCGGCCAGCATCCGGAACATCCCCACCGCGAAGGTTTCGGCGATGAGCTGCAGGCCCACCGTTTTGATAAACCACTTGCCCTCGCCCAGCAAATGGTCGAACAGCGTGCGCAGGTTGTCCGCAATCGGATAGATGCGGCCGCCGCACTTGTCGGTCAGGTAGCGGCTCAGCACCTCGGCATGGCGCGCCTCGTCGACGACCTGGGTGGACTGGAAAAACTTGGCGTCGTTGGTTGGCACCATAGCGACCAACTGGCTGCACGCCAGCATCGCGCCTTCCTCGCCATGCAGGATCTGCGACAGGCGCCAGCACGAGAATTCCACGTTGAGCCGCCCGCGCGTCCGCGTATCGAGCCGGTTCCAGAACTCGCTGCCATAGCCGTCGACCAGGCCGTCAGCGAACACTCCAGCCTCGAGATCGACCGGCGTGCTCCAGTCGATATCCGATGCGGCGTTCCATTGATCGCGCTTGGCATTTTCGTAAAGCCGGCGCATGTCGGGCGCCTGCACCGCGTAATCGCGCTGAAAAAGCGTGTGGAAGCGGCTTTCGATCTGATGCTGGGTGGGATTGGAAGCGGTCATGTCTTGTCCTTTGGGCCGCAGGCGCTCGCGACTCATCCCACCACACGTAGATCGGATGGTCAAGAATGGTAACTTAGACAACGAGCGCGGTTTGGCGCTATCTTGCCCTCGTCGGCAGCGCGATGGACTGCTGCAAGAGGAAGATCGTCATGGCAGGCGGACAAACCAAATCAGCGCGGGTTCGAGCGCGCGTCAACCATCCGATCATAGATTCGGACGGCCACTGGATAGAGTACGAACCGGTCGCGCTGGATTACCTGGCGCGCGTGGGCGGTCGCAAGCTGGTGGAACGTTACAAGGCGGTGTCGGCGCCGTTCGGAGCGTTGGCTCGGATGCCGCTTGAGACGCGCAAGGACAAGCGCATCTCGCAGTTTCCATGGTGGGGAGTGCCGGCGCGCAATACGCTGGACCGTGCCACCGCGATGATGCCCCGCCTGATGCATCAGCGCTTGGGCGACATGGGGATGGACTTCGCGGTGGTCTATTCGACCGGCGGCTCGCTGTTCGCGCCCTTTTTGCGCGACGAGGAAGTAAGAAGGGCCGCCTGCTGCGCCTTCAACATCTTTTTGGCCGATACCTTCCGCGAGTTCTCCGACCGTCTCACGCCCGCCGCCGTCATCCCGATGCATACCCCGGCCGAAGCGATTGCCGAATTGGAGCATGTCAAGGAGCTGGGGCTGAAGGTGATCATGATGGCAAGCCTCATTCGCCGCCCGGTTCCCGAGGTGGCGCGCAAAGCGCCTGAGTATCTGCGCTACGCGTTGTGGATGGACGTGCTGGGGCTGGACAGCGACTACGACTACGATCCGGTGTGGCGCAAGTGCGTCGAGCTGGGGCTGGCGCCGACTTTCCATTCATCGGTGCAGGGCTACGCCCTGCACAGCTCGCTGACCAACATGGTGTACAACCATATCGGCCATTTCGGTGCGGCGGGTGAAGCGGTGTGCAAGGCGTTGTTTTTGGGCGGCGTCACCACCCGCTTTCCCCAGCTCCGGTTCGCCTTTCTGGAGGGCGGGGTGAGTTGGGGATGCCGCCTGTATGCCGACCTGATCGGGCATTGGAAGGTGCGCAACATCGACGCACTGGCTCATCTGGATCCGAAGAATCTCGACGCCGCCGAACTGACCCGGCTGGTCAGGCAATACGGCAGCGAGGCGCTCAGGCAGAAATTCGATGCCGCGCTGGTATCGATGGGCGACAGCGCGCCTGAGAATCTCGACGACTTCGTCCACTGCCGCATCCGCCGGCCCGAGGACATCCGCGACCGCTACGTGCCCAATTTCTTCTTCGGCTGCGAAGCGGAAGATCCGCTGATCGCGTGGGCGTTCAATTCCAGGGTCAATCCGTATGGCGCGCGGCTTAATGCGGTGTTGGGCTCCGATATCGGCCATTGGGACGTACCCGACATGGAGGAGATTGCGGCCGAGGCACATGAGCTGGTGGAAAAAGGCGCGATGACGGAGGAGGATTTTCGCGACTTTACATTCAGTAATCCGGTCAGACTGTGGGCGTCGCTCAACCCCAACTTCTTCAAGGGCACGGCGATTGAGCACGAAGTGGAGCGGGAATTGCCGGGCAATTCAAACCGGGCCGAGCGCCAGGCGGACCTCTGATGGCAGAGCACAAGAGCAGACACGTACTGGACGGCTTCCGCGTCCTGGACATCACCCAGTTTGTCGCCGGACCGACGGCGACGCGCTTTTTGGCCCAGATGGGTGCGGAAGTGATCAAACTGGAGATGGCGCCCACCGGCGATCGCGCCCGGCTGGTGCCGATGCTCAAGGACGGGCGCAGCTCGCACTTCGTCCATCACAACCGCGGCAAGAAAAGCCTGTGCCTGGACATGAGCAAGCCGCAGGCGCTGGACTTGACCAAACGGCTGCTGGCCAGGGTGGACGTGTTCGTCGAGAATTTCAGTCCGGGCACGATTGCGCGGATGGGGCTGGGTTACGAGGAAGTCAGGCGGATCAATCCGCGCCTGGTGATGTGCTCGATTTCGACCTTCGGCCAGAGCGGCAGGCTCGCTTCGCTGGCGGGCTTCGACTTTATCGGCGCCTCATACGCGGCGGCGATCAGCGCCCTGAATGCGCGCCGCGAGGGCCAGCCGGTGCTGCCCAACATCCCGATCGGCGACGTGATGACCGGGGTGCATGCGGTCGGCGCGATCGCCTGTGCGCTGCTCTATCGCGAGCGCACCGGACAGGGACAGTATCTGGACATCTCGCTGCTCGATGCCTACTTCAATTGCCACGAAGTGGTGACCACTGACCTGCATCGGCGGGCGATGGCGGGCGGGCAGGCCGAGGCACACGGCGCCAGCGTTGTGCCGCTGGCGATCTTTCGCGGCACACGCCATTACATCTGTATCATGGCGCCGCTGGACCACCTGTGGCGCCGCTTGTGCGAGGCGATCGGGCGGCCCGAGTTGGGTCAGGATCCGCGCTTCGCCGACCATGCGGGACGGGCGCGCAACGAAAAGCAGGTGCTCGAGCTGATCCAGGCATGGCTCGACGCAACCGATGAAGCGCAGGCACTGGACATCCTGGAGCAGTATCACGTGCCTGCGGCGCCGGTGCTGACGCTCACCGACGCGATCGACAATCCGCATCTGCTCGAGCGCGGCACCGTGCGCGCCGCGACCGACCGCATCCTGGGCGACATAAAGGTTCCCGGGCTGCCGCTTCGGTTTTCGGATTTTCCCGACGAGTTGCCCGCGGAGGCGCCGTTTTTGGGCGAGCATAACCGTGAGATCCTGAGCCGCTACCTGGACCTTTCCGATATGGAGATCGCGGAACTGGAGCGAGCCGGCGTATTACAGGAGAAGCGGGTGTGAGCAGATACAGGCTGCGCGGCTGCGCGGCAATCGTCGGCGCGGCGGACACCAGGGTCGGCGTGGTGCCGGAATTCACCAGCGCGCAGTTGCAGACGCAGGCAGCGCGCCTGGCGATGGCCGACGCGGGGATCGGCAAGGAGCAAATCGACGGCTTGATCACCTGCAATGCCAGCGTTGAGCGCGGGCCGCTCAAGACGTTTCACGCCGAGATGGTCGCCGAGTTGCTCGGCATCGCGCCGCGCTTTTGTCTGACCGGCGCGGTAGGCGGGGCGCTGCCGGTGCTGATGATCGAGCACGCGGCGGCGGCGATCGCGGCCGGCCTGTGCCACACCGTGCTGCTGATTTCGGCGGACAACCTCCTGTCAGGCGCCAAGCGCCGTGTTCCAATGCCTGAGCCGTGGGACGACCCGCAATTCGAGGAGCCCTACGGTCCGACCACACCCGCGATGTACGCGCTGATCGCGCGCGCGCACATGGATGCGTACGGCACCACCAGCGAGCAGTTCGCGGCGGTCGCGGTGGCCTGCCGCAAGCACGCGGCGATGACTCCCGGGGCGCACAAGCGTACGCCTATCACGATCGCCGACGTGCTCAATTCGCGGATGATCGCCGATCCGCTGCATCTGCTCGATTGCAGCCTGGTGTCCGACGGCGGCGCGGCGATTGTGATCACGTCGGCGGAGCGGGCGCGGGACTTCAGCAAAACGCCCGTGTACTTCCTGGGCGCCGGTGAAGCCCATCCGTATCTGAGCCTGCTCCACGCGCAAAGCCTGACCGTATCGGGCGCGGTCGAGTCGGGCAGGCAGGCTTACGCGGCAGCGGGCGTGCGTGCGCAGGACATCGACGTGGCGTTCGTTTACGACGCGTTCACTCCGATGGCGATCATCTACCTGGAGGATTTGGGCTTCTGCCCCAAGGGCGAAGGCGGCCGCTTTGTCCAGGGCGGCAACATCGAGCTGGGCGGCGCGCTGCCGATCAACACCCACGGTGGACTGTTGTCGTATTGCCATGCGGGCCTGGCCAATTCCATCTTTCATATCACCGAAGCGGTGCGGCAACTGCGCGGCGAATGCGGCGCGCGCCAGGTCGCGGGCGCGCGGTTGGCGATAATTCACGGCCAGGGCGGACGCGCCTCAACGCACGGCACCGCGATCCTCGGCACGCAAGAGACCCTGTGATGGACAAGCCGGGCAAGCTGATACCGGTCCCTACCGCAGAGACGGCAGAGTTTTGGGCCGGATGCCGTCAAGGAGAACTGCGGCTGCAACTCTGCGCCGCCTGCAACAAGTATCAATTCCCGCCACAGAGTTTTTGCCGTCACTGCTCCAGCGCCGAGCTCAGTTGGGTGGCGGCTTCGGGGCAAGGCAGGGTCCTATCCTGCACCGTCGTGCACTGGTCGCCCAATCCTGCCTATGCGGCCGAGGTGCCCTACTCGCTGGCACTGATCGAACTGGACGAGGGCCCGCGGATGCTGACCAACATCGTGGGCGTGCCGCCCTCAGAAGTGCGAACCGGAATGCAGGTCGCGGTGGTGTTCGAGCAGTGCAGTCCGGAGATCACGCTGCCGAAGTTCAAGCCGCGATGAGCATCGTTTGCGCCAGGGCGATACCGGGTGCGCAAGCGAGGGAAGCGGAGCAAGCAACGCGAAGCGACTCCCGTCTGCTCGCTCATCCGATGTGGTAGAGCCGCGACGCGTTGGCGAAGACGATTTTGCGCGTGACCTCCGCGGGCACTTCGGCAAAGTCGCGGGCGATTACTTCGCGCGAGTGCGGCCAGGTCGAGTCGGAGTGCGGAAAGTCGGAAGCCCACATGTAGTTGTCAGCGCCGAAGAATTTGTAGGCCGACGCGCCCACCGGATCGTCCTGGAAGGTCGCGAACATCTGGCGCTTGAGATAATCGCTGGGCGCCATCTTAAGCCGCGTCATCGCGACCCCCGAGAATTTATCGTAACCGTGATCGAGGCGGAAGATGAAATGCGGCATCCATCCGATGTCGCTTTCCGCCGACACGATGTTGAGCTTCGGGAAGCGCTCCAGCACTCCGCCCATCACCAGCGTAAACAGGCTTACCTGGATGTCGGCGGGATAAAACATGTAGCGCGACAGATAGATGATCCCCAGCGCGTCCTTTTCGGTGCGCGCAGCGATATCCGCCGCGATCACGCCCGCGCTCTGGCCGCGGGCGGTGATGATGTGCAGCGACAGCGGCATTTCCAGCTCCGCCGCCGCCTGCCAGAACGGGTCGTAATCGCGGCTGCTGTAAGGGCGCTCATCGGGCGCGGCCGCCGAGATCATCGCCGCGCGCAAGCCCTTTTTGCGGCACCGCTCCAGCTCCCTGACCGCATCGGCAACGTCGTGCAGCGCGATCAGCGCGCTGCCGATCAGACGCCTGGGGCTGTAGGAGCAGAATTCCGCCAGCCAGTCGTTGTAGACCGCGAAGCAGGCGCGCTGCAATTCCACGTCGGGCAGCGCGAACAACGGCATCCCCAGCGTCGTGTACAGCACTTCGGCCTCGACGCCGTCGACCTCCTGATCCTTGATGCGCTCGACAGGGTCCCAGCCGCTGGGGCGGGCGCCTTCGTAACCCTTATCCAGATGCGCGCTCAATTCGTCGCCGCTTTTGCCGGTGGCGATATTGGGACCGAGCGGAAACGGGTTGATGCCGGGCGCCATCAGCCAGTATCCCGGCCCGATCGGATTGGTGCCCACGCGCGGTGCGCGATCGGCAAAGGCGCGGTCCAGCCGCTGCGTCCACAAATCGCCGGGTTCGATCACGTGCGAGTCAGCCGAGATCACGCGCAAGGCCGCCATTTTGCCATCCTCCTTCTGACGCCACGTTATATGACATCTTCGATGATCGGCCGCAAATCTACAAACCCGCCGCCTCCCGGTTGGAGCGGTCGCATTGCGCGGCGGGGTTTGGTATGCGGACATCAGGCGCTCAGCACCCTGGAGGATGACTGCGATGAAAATCGGCGTGCGCTCCTTCATCACCACCGACACCATGCCGGCCGACAAGGTGGGGCGCGTATGCGAGACCCTGGGATTCGAGTCGATGTGGGTGTGCGACCATCCGATTCTGCCGGTCGAGCACAGCCTGGCGCCCACGCGTGTGGACCAGCGCGTCGGCATCCGCAACCATCAGATGCCGGAATACTATCGCGGCGTGCCTGACCCGTTCGTCGTGCTGACGCAGGCGGGCGCCGTCACCCGGCGGATCAAGCTCGGCACTGGTATCTGCCTGGTGCCCGAGCGCGAGCCGATCGGGCTGGCCAAGACCGTCGCGACGCTGGATTGGTGCAGCGGCGGGAGATTCCTGTTCGGCATCGGCGCGGGCGGAATCCCGCAGGAGTCCGCCGTGATGGGCGTCGAGTTCCGGCGCCGATGGCCGATGACGCGCGAATATATCGCGGCAATGAAGCAGCTGTGGACCCAGCCCCAAGCCCGCTTCGAGGGCGAATTCGTGCGCTTCGCGCCGGTCTTCTGCTATCCCAAACCGGCGCAAAAACCGCATCCGCCAATCATAATCGGCGCCGGTGGAATCGGGCCCAGTTCGCTGCGCGCCCTGCGCGACACTGCCGCGATGGGCGACGGATGGGGACCGGTCGGTATCGGGCCCCAAGAGCTGGCGCGCGACCTGGTCATGCTCAAGGAGCTGTGCGACAAAGCGGGACGGGACTTCGGCAAAATCGAGATCACGATCTTTTCGCCGGTCGAGGACCAAGACCCCAGGCGGACCGTCGAGGCCTACCGCGCGGCAGGCGCGCATCGGCTGGTGTTCATGGTCATCCCGCCGATGCTGCGGGACGAGCGGAAGCTGGAGGAGCTGGCGCGCCGCTACATCGGCGCGGTTTGACGCCAGACGCGCAAGCGGCAACGGCTGTCGGGCGAGGCCACGTTGATTGTGGACCGCATCCTCCTCCCGCACTTCGGCCAGCCGCGCGGTGTGGCCTGTGATGCGGCGGCCTGGCTTATTTCTTCTGCAACGACTCAACGTAACGGACAATCGCCGTGATCCGCGCGTCGACTCTGGCCTTGGCTTCCCGCGATTGACCTTCCTCCATTTCCAGGTTTGTGCCGAAAAACGGCATATTGAGGCGCTCGTGGGAGGGGAACTCCTTGCGTCCGTCAACGATCGCGTACACCTCGTCGAAGGGGAATTTGCCGCCGTTTCGGCGGCTTAGCTGGGTCAGGTCGGAAGGATTGGTTCCCGACAAGGTGTAGGAAGCCACACCTTTGCCGTCGCCCCTGGGCCCGTGGCATACCGCGCAATACTGATCGTAGTCCTTCTTGCCGTCGGGCGTTTGCGCCGCGCAGGGCACGGCTCCCAACCACAGGCATGCGGCCGCCCACGCGATTGCCGCGGGGATGGGAAAAAACCGCAGCAGCATCGGGCGGTGGTTCGATCGGAACCATCGCCTGCCCCTTTTCGCAGCACGCTGGTAAGGTATTCGGGCCGAATCATCCGGCACGGTTGCTGCACGGTAAAACAAAGGGGCGGCTTGAAGATCGCCCCTGCCCAGGAGGAACCGATATGGCGTATCCATTTCACGCCATTCTGTGTCCGGTCGGGTTTAATGGCAACTACGCCGGGGCGTTGTCGATGGCGCGGCGGCTGCAAATCGAGCCCGGTTCCGTGATCTATGTTCTGCACGTAATTCCCCAGTTGCCGCCCCATCGCGAAGGCGCCTTCGTCGATGTCTCGTTGGCGGAGGGGGCGCGCGAAACCGCGGCGCGCCATCGATTGGAGCGGATTGCCGGCGAGCAGCTTGCCGGCGCCAATTACAAGGTGCTGGTCGCCAACTGCTCGGCACCCGATCAGATCGCGGAGTCGATCATCAATACCGCCCAGCAGGTCCGGGCCGATGTGGTCGTGATGGCGACGCACGGACGGGTCGGGCTGCCGCACGAGCTGTTCGGGAGCGTCACCGAACGCGTGGTGCGGCAGTCGCGATGTCCCGTGCTCACGGTGCGGCTGGAGGGCTGATTCCGCCCGATTTGCGATGGAAAATCACGAGATCGCCAACGTCCTGGACGAAGTTGCCGACCTGCTCGAAGTGAGCGAGGACAATTTTTTTCGCGTCCGCGCCTATCGCAACGCGGCGCGGACCATCCGCGACTTTCCAACCCCGCTGGCACGCATGAGCGCCGAGGATTTGCAGGAACTGCCGGGCATCGGCGCCGACCTTGCGGGCAAGATCGCGACTTTGATTACAACCGGCGAACTCCCGCTGCATCGGCAGTTGACGCACAAGGTGCCGCCGGGGCTGGTTGCGCTGACGCGTTTGCCGGGGCTGGGTCCCAAGCGCGTCCGCCTGCTCAGCCAGAAACTGCGTATCCGCGATCTCAAAGACCTAAAGCGCGCGCTCGAGGACGGACGGTTGCGCGCCGTGCGCGGCTTTGGCCCAAAGATTTGCGATACTCTGGCGGCCGCGATCGCCCGCCAGGCCGAGGCACCCAGGACGCGCACGCTTTATCCCGAGGCGGCCGCCATCGCCCACAAGCTGGTGGAGCATCTGCGCGGCGCTCCCGGCGTAGTGCGGATCGACGCCGCCGGCAGCCTGCGGCGGCGCAAGGATACGATTGGCGACCTCGATATCGTTGCCGCGGCCGCCGACCCGGCCCCGGTGATGGATCGGCTGGTACAGTACTCCGGTGTCAAGCAGGTGCTTGAAAAGGGCGAGACGCGGACCAGCGTCGCGCTTGCCGCCGACTTCCACGTCGATCTGCGTGTGGTGCCGCCGCAAAGCTATGGCGCGGCGCTGCTGTATTTCACCGGCTCGCAGGCCCACGATATCCATCTGCGGCGCCTGGCGCAGGAGCGCGGGATGCTGCTCAATGAGTACGGGTTGTTCCGCGGCAAAAAACGGATCGCCGCGGCCGAGGAAAAGGACATTTACAAGGCGCTCAATCTTGAGTGGATTCCACCGGAGTTGCGCGAGGACCGCGGCGAGATCGAAGCCGCCGCCCGGGGCCAACTGCCGCACCTTATCACGCGGGAGGATCTGCGCGGTGACTTGCACACTCATTCGTCGTACACGGACGGGCGCGTGTCGATAAAGGAGATGGCCTCGGCGGCGCGGGAGCTGGGGATGGAGTACCTGGCGATCACCGACCATTCCAAACGCATCGCGATGGCGCACGGGCTCAATCCCGCCGGGCTGCGCAAACAGCGGCGGGAGATCGAGCGGGTCCAGAGGGAGGTCGGAATTCGCGTGCTGCGTGGAATCGAAGTCGATATTCTCGACGACGGCGCGCTGGACCTGCCCGACGACGCGCTGGCCGAGCTGGATTGGGTGGTCGCATCGGCGCACTACAAACTGGCGCAAAATAGCCGCGACATGACGCGCCGCCTGGTGAGGGCGATTCGCAATCCAAACGTTGACGTGATCGGCCATCCAAGCGGCCGCCTGCTGGGCGAGCGCGAGGCGTCGACTTTCGACTGGGGCGAGGTGTTGCACGCCGCGCGCGAGGAAGGCTGTGCACTGGAGCTGGATTCCCAGGCCGACCGGCTCGACCTCACCGATACGGCCTGTCTTGCCGCCAGGCGCGAGGGAGTCTGGATCGTCATTTCCAGCGACGCGCACCATCCGCATGAATTCGCGATGCTGGAGTTCGGAATCAACCAGGCGCGGCGCGGATGGATCGAGCCGGCCAACGTGCTCAATACGCGGCCATGGGAAAAATTCCCGCGCCGCACGCGGTGAATCCCGCCCAGGAAATAATGAGAAATATCGTTGCACTGCTTTGCCTGAGTATGGCGCTCCTAATCGGTTGTTCGCAGACCCAGACGTCGGCCTTACAGGGTCAATGCTCGGCCGGCGACGCGGCAGCATGCGAAGAACTGGCGCGGGCGCAGCGCTCCTCCTACCAGGAACAACCCGCCAGTTCCGCGGTGGATAAGACGCGGCCGGTCATCCCCTCGCCCTCCTCGGCAATCCCGCCCCCGCGCCACCTCCCCTAGCGATTCTTTTTTCCAGCCCCCGCTGGCTGCGCGCGCGGGAGCGCGCGAAAATTGACCGCGTCATGGCTGTGATCAAAAACACCAAGCCCGCCTTCGGCGGGCCCGGAATCGAACCGCGCTGGACGCGCGGCGCCAAGGACGGCGTGGGCACGGCGTACAGCGTTGCGAGCAGCGTATGGTACACGCTGTCAGGCGGCGTAGTCAGCGAAGTTTACTATCCGACTATCGACCGGCCGCAGATTCGCGACCTTCAGTTTCTGATCACCGACGGCGCCACCTTCTTTCACGACGAACGCCGCCATCTGGAGTCCCGCATCTTCCGGCCCGAGCCCTATGCGCTGGGCTACGAAATCATCAACACCGACCGCAACGGGCGTTATCGGTTGGTCAAGGAAGTGATCGCCGATCCGCGCCGCTCGTGCATGCTGATGCGCACCCAGTTGGAGGGTCAACCGTCGCTGTTGCCGCAGTTGCGGCTGTTTGTCCTGCTCGCGCCGCACCTGGAGGTCGGCGGATGGAACAACACCGGCAACGTTGCCGAGGCGGCAGGGCGGATGATTCTGACGGCGCACAAGGGCGGCATCTGGCTTGCCCTGGGGGCGACGATTCCATTTGCGCGATGCTCATGCGGATACGTGGGCAGCACCGACGGATGGCAGGATCTCGCCGATAATTTTCAGATGGATTTCGAATTCGACTGCGCCATCGCGGGCAATATCGCACTGACCGGGGAGCTGGACCTGAGCTACGGACGCCGGTTCACGGTGGGACTGGCCTTCGGCGACAGCCTGCATCGCGCCGTCACCACGCTGTTTCAGTCGCTCGGCATACCCTACGAAGAAAATCAGCAGCGGTTCAATGGCGAATGGGGCCGCGCGTGCGAACGCGCGCTGCCGCTGGACGGTTATGCGGACGACGCCGGGCAGTTGTACCGCGCCAGCCACAACCTGCTGTTGTCGCACGAGGACAAGAAGTTTCCCGGCGCGCTGATCGCCTCGGTCGGAATCCCGTGGGGCGAGTCCAAGGGCGATGAAGACCTCGGCGGTTACCATCTGGTGTGGACACGCGATCTGGTCCATGCGGCGACCGGGCTGTTGGCCTCGGGAGATCCGGAAGCGGCAGTGCGCGCGCTCATCTACCTGGCCTGCCTGCAGCTTCCCGACGGCGGCTTCTATCAGAACTTCTGGATCAACGGCGAGCCATACTGGCGCGGCGTGCAACTGGACGAAGTGGCCTTTCCCATCCTGCTGGCATGGCGCCTGTGGCAGGCCGGCGCGCTGACCGAATTCAACCCCTATCCGATGGTAATGAAGGCAGCCGCCTACCTGATTTCCAGGGGGCCGGTGACGCCGCAGGAGCGCTGGGAGGAGAACAGCGGGCTGTCACCCTCCACGCTGGCCAGCAACATCGCGGCGCTGATCTGCGCGGGCAGCTTTGCACGCGCGGCCGGCGACGAGATTTCCTCGCTGTTGCTCGAGCAGTACGCCGACTTCCTCGAAGCCCACATCGAGGCCTGGACCGCGACCACCGACGGCGTGCTGCTGCCCGGGGTGCGCCGTCACTATATAAGGATCAATCCCGTGGAGCCCGACGACCCCGACCCCGACAAGGATCCCAACCGCGGCGTGGTGCTGATTCGCAACCGTCCGCCGGGTGCGCAGGCCTTTTTCCAGGCGCGCGAGATCGTCGATCCGGGATTCCTGGAATTGGTGCGATACGGTATCCGGCGTCCCGGCGACTCCCTGATCGAGGATTCGCTCCAGGTGGTCGATGCCCTACTGAAAGTAGAGACACCGTTTGGGCCGTGCTGGCGCCGCTACAACCACGACGGCTACGGCGAGCGCCGCGACGGCGGCCCGTTCCAGGGATGGGGATGTGGACGCGCCTGGCCGCTGCTGACCGGCGAGCGCGGCCATTACGAGTTTGCCGCCGGACGCAACGTCCGCCCCTACATCGCCGCGATGGAGAGGTTCGCCTCATCCGGCGGCTTGCTCTCCGAGCAGATTTGGGACGAGGCGGACCGCCCGGAACTGCTCCTGTATTTCGGCCGTCCCACCGGCTCGGCGATGCCGCTGATGTGGGCGCACGCGGAATACATCAAGCTGCTGCGCTCGGTGTGCGACGGGGTGATTTTCGATCTGATTCCCGAGGTGGCGGAGCGTTACCGCAATTCGCATCCGCAGCCGCCCGAGATCTGGAAATTCAACCGCCAGGTGCGTGCGGTGCGCGCCCCCGCGACGGTGCGCGTTGTGGCGCAGGCGCCCTTCATGCTGCATTGGACGCTGGATGAATGGCGCCACGCGGTCGACACCAATTCCACTTCCAGCGCACTGGGAATCGATTTCGTGGACGTCGCCGTGCCCGCCGGCCAGACCGCGCCGCTGCGCTTCACCTTTTTGTGGACGTCCGGCCAGCGATGGGAAGGGCGCGATTTCAGCGTCGCGGTTGCGGGGTAAAAAGGCCGGCGCGCGGGCAATTTCAGCGCTGGCGCTGATAGGTACCCATCAGCGTGGCTTCGGCCAGGATATGCCCTCTCATCGCCTGCTCCAGCGCCAATTTGGTGGGCCGATGCAGGTTGGCGATTTCGGTGTCCAGGGCGTAGAGCTTGAAGAAGTAGCGATGCTTGCCGATCGGCGGACACGGACCGCCCCAACCGGTGCGCTTCCAGTCGTTGAGGCCCTGCAGCGTGCCCGCCGGCAGGTCCGCCGGCCGCACGCCTTCAGGCAGAGAGTGGGCGCTGGGCGGGATGTTGTACAGCACCCAATGCACCCAGGTCATTTTGGGCGCCGCCGGATCGGGCGCATCGGGGTCATCGACGATCAGGGCCAGGCTGCGTGTTTTTGGCGGAACGCCCGACCAGCTCAGCTCGGGTGAAATGTCGCTGCCGTCGCAGGTATAGAGCTTCGGAATTTCCTTTCCATGTTTGAACGCGGGAGACTTAAGTTGCAGTGCCATCGGATGCACCTCTGTCAAAATTATCCGCGCCGTGATTTTCACTCCGCAAGCAGCTCGGGCGCGAGCGCCTGAACCATACGGCGGATCCCGTCACGCCAATCAACCTTGGTCTCGCCGATTAGCGAATGCATCCGCGTCAAGTCGGTGGAGAGGCTGCCGAATGCCCGGGGATTGTCGGCGAAGCGCGCCTCCAGTCCGGTCAGCTCGCCCAGGTACGCGCACCACTCCTCGATACTCACGCGCGGCGCGCCGGCGAAGTTCGTCAGCGTCACCTCGGGAGTCGCAGCGGCGAGCAGGCGCGGAATTTTCTCGATGTAATCGTCGGTATGCAGCAGATTGTAGTAGTTGGGGCGCTCGGGATGGACTTCGATGGGTGCGCCGTTCTTCATCATCATGAGATGAAAATAAGGCCATCCGCCCCAATTGCCGTAAGGCACGCAAAGGCGCGCGATAGTGGTTGGGATGCCGAACTGGCGCGCCGCAAACATGCACACCCGCTCGCCGGCAATCTTGGAAATTGAATAGGTCGGCGACATCGCGCGATGGTTGTCGGCCAGCGGGTCCGACTCCTTGCGCGGCTGGTGGCCGCGGTATTCGTAAACGCCGGTGGTGGACATGTGCACAAAGGCCTTGGCGCGGCGGCATCGCGCCATCAAAAACCCCACGCCTTCGGCATTGGCCGCAAAGTCGTAGTCGAAGCGGTTGGACCGCCCCACCGCGCAGTTGATTACGTAATCGACGTCTTCAGGTACCGCACCGAGGCTTTCAGGTTTGGTCAGGTCCGCCGCAATCGGCGTCCCGCCCAGCTCCTCCATCGCGCGGCGCTCTTCGTCCCTGGCGTAGCGCGCCATCGCGTAGACTTTTGCAACCTTGCTGTACTCGCGCACCAGCGGCCGCGATACCATCCCGGTCGCGCCCGTGATCAGGATCTTTTTGCCCTCAAGGCTTACCGGATCGAACATGGCTCCTCCCCAGCTCAAAACAGCTTATCCAAAGCCTGCGGCGGCGCGCCAGCCGCGGGTTTGGCCCCGGGCACCGTGCGCGTTATAAGGATCGGCGAAACGACGGACCAAGCGCGGAGGCATTATGAAAATTGGCGTGGCGAGCGTCATCACCGACCAGACCATCAGCATCGAGGACTACTATCGCACCTGCGAATCGCTGGGATTCGAATCGGCGTTCATCGGCGAACATCCGGTCATCCCGGTCGAGCACGTGACGCCGTTCCCCGCTGGCGGCAACGTGCCCGAGCGCTACAAACGCTTTCCCGATCCCTTCGTCGCGCTGGCGGTGGCCGGCTCCGTCACCAGGACCATCAAGCTCGGCACCTGCATCTGCCTGGTTCCGGAGCGCCATCCGATCCTGCTCGCCAAAGAAGTGGCGAGTGTGGACTACTTTTGCGGCGGGCGGTTCATCTTTGGCGTGGGCGGCGGGTGGTTTCCCGAGGAAAGCGAAATCATGGGCGCCAACTTCAAGCGGCGATGGCCCCAAACGGTGGAATATCTGAAGGCCGCACGTGAATTGTGGACCAAGGACGTGGCGAGCTTCTCGGGCGAGTTCGTCAGTTTTCCCAAAGTGTATTGCTATCCCAAGCCGATACAGAAACCCTATCCGCCGATTCATATCGGCGCCGGCGGCTTCAACCAGTCGTGCAATCGCGCGCTGCGCAACACAGTGGCGATCGGCGACGGATGGATGCCGGTGTATCTGCCGCCGGAGCGGCTCAAGAAGGAATTGGCGACGCTGCGGCGGATGTGCGATGAGGCCGGCCGCGATTTCAGCAAAATCGAAATTTCCGTGGTCGTGATGGACGCCAAATCGCCCGACCCCCAAGGGATGCTGGCGCAATACGAAGAAGCCGGCTGCCATCGCCTGATTTTCGGCGACCAGATCCTGCCCCCGGGCGGCGAAGGCCAGCGCAGGCTGGAGACGATCGCGCGCGATTATATCAAGTGACCGCTGTCTTCTAGAGGAACGTAACCTCGGCGGCGCAGGTATACATCTCAGCGATTGCGGCGGCGTGAGCGAAAATGCCCGCGCCCAGTCACTTCCCGGGCCAGTGGTTGCCATAGCTGTCCAGGTAGGTGACATCGCTCAACGGCAGACGGCGCACCGGACCGTGTCCGTAACCTGCCATCGGATAACCAATGGGCAGGGTCGCGAACAAGCGCATATCGTCGGGAGCATTGAGCAGCTTTCTGACCTCGTCCTCTTTGTAGGCAAGCACGGTGGTCAGAACGGTGCCCAGGCCCAGTGCGGCGCAGGCGACAATCATGTTCTGCACGGCCGGGAAAATGCTGCCGCCCATCAGGCGCAGGAAGATGGGCATCTGCTCCGCAGGCAGATTGGGATGCTCAACGTCGGCAGTCATCTGCAGCCAGGCGAGTATTTGCACCGGCACTTCCCCGAAATGCTCGGCCAGATACATCGCACCGGACATCATTTTCTGCTGCCGCTCCCTTGTCATGTGAGCGGGAGGCTTACGGTTCAAATAGGCTCGGGCGGCGATTTGCATGGAGGCGCGGTAGATCTCGCCGATTTGGCGGCGCCGCTCGGCGTCTTTTACTACTATGAAGCGCCAGTTCTGAAGATTGCTGCCGGTGGGTGCGCGCACGCCGGCGTCGACGATCTTGGCAATCAGTTCATCGGGGACCGGATCGGGTTTGAGACGGCGCAAGGCGCGCGCCGTGTGAATTGCCTGGAATACGTCCATTTCTGCCATTGATCTGCCTCCTGCCGAAAGTGCAAAGAGCGGACGAAGCTATTGATATTTGCGCAAGTATGCCAGTCACCCTCGCTCTCTTATCCCCTACTGGTTGTGTAGAGGCGACAAAATCTACTTCTTTTTGTAACGGCATAAGACGCCGCTGTTTTCCAATTGCGCGATCTTGTCGGGCGAATAGCCGAGATAACGCTGCAAAATTTCTGCGTTGTGCTGGCCCAGGGTGGGTGTTTCCAGCGTCAGTTCATCGGGAAAATCCGAGAAGCGGAATGGAAAGCCGGGCACCTGGTATTCGCCCAGGATCGGGTCGGAAATCGTGCGCACCGTGCCGCGCTGGCGCAGGTGCGGATGGTCGATCGCTTCCTCGACCGACAGCACGGGCGCGACCGGCACATGATGAGCGTCGAGGGCGGCCACCGCGGCGTCATCGCTGGGCATCGACGCGAGCCATTGCTGGATCGTGTCGATTACGAATTGTTTGTGCGCCACTCGTCCCGGCTCGGTCTTGAAGCGCGGGTCATCGCCCAGTTCGGGCTTGCCCATTGCCCGGCACAGCGATTGCCATTGCGCCAGGGTGATGGCGACAATGAATATGTAACGTTCTTTGCCTTTGAACAGACCCACCGGACAATGGGTTTCATGATGCAGTCCGGCGCGGCGCGGTTTGATCTCGCCGCGGCTGGAACTGGCTAATACCACGCTTTCCTCGTGGCAATGGAAGTAGGAATCGAGCAGTGTGACTTCCAGGAACTGGCCGCGGCCGGTGCGTTCGCGATGCAGCAGCGCGTAGCCGATCGCCGCATAGGCGTGGACGGCCGTCATCACGTCGCCCATCGCGGTGCGCAGCGGATAGGGCGGCCCGTCGGGCTCGCCCACCATCGAGACAATCCCCGCGTAGCACGCACCCATCGGGTCGAAACCGGGCTTGAACGCCAGCGGCCCACTCTGGCCGAAAGTGGAAATCGAGCACATCACGATGCGCGGATTAATTTCGCGCACACGTTCATAATCCAGGCCGAGTTTCGCCATCACGCCGGGCGTGAAATTTTCGGCGAGGATATCCACCTTGGCGAGGAGCTCCCTGATGATCCTGTTGCCTTCCGGATCCTTGGCATTGACGCACAGGCTCTTCTTGCCGCGGTTGTGCTGGCTGAAATAGGAACTGCGGCCGTCCTTGTATATCGGCGCGACGCGGGTGGGATCGCCGTAGGGCGTCTGCTCGACCTTGATCACCTCCGCGCCGGTCTGCGCCAGCAGCCGGGTAAGCGTGGGCCCGGCGATGAACTGCGTCATGTCCAGAACTTTGTAGCCCTTAAGGATATGCTGTTGGCCAGGCATAATGTCCTCCCTGGTATATTCGGACGTCAGATGACTATCTGGTCGCGGCGCAGCGCCGCAATTTTGTCGCTTGAATAACCCAGCAGTCCGGCCAGCACTTCCTCGGTATCAGCGCCCAGTGCGGGCGCGGCGCGGCGCACCCGGCAGCCGGTCGCAGACATGCTCCAGGGGATGCCCGGTTCGGTCAGACGGCTGCCGTCCTCATGCGGCGGTTGGACGAGGAAGCCGCGCTCGCGCAAATGAGCGTCTTCGGCGACATCCTTGTTGTTGAAACTGGGGAATGCCGTGACGCCGCAGCGCTGCAGCAGCTCCGCAGTCTCCCATCGGTCGCGGCTTTTGGTCCACAACGAGATGATATGGTCGAGTTCGTCCTCATTGCGTTTACGCATCGCGGCGCTGGCAAAGCGCGGGTCATCGGCTAGCGCGGGCCGGCCCATCGCTTCGCACAGCGCCCGCCATTCGCTTTCGGTGCCGACCGCGATCGTGATCCAGGCTTCGGCGCCGCCCGCTGCGGGGTAGCAGTTGTGCGGGCACATCAGGGCGTCGCGGTTGGCGGTAAAACCGGGGTCGCGGCCGCTCATCGCATACTGGAGCAGCATTTCGGGCAAAACCATCTCGAGCACTTCGAGCATCGAAAGGTCGATGTACTGACCCACGCCCGTGCGCTTTCTGTGAATGAGAGCAGCCGCAATCAGATAGGACGCGAACAGGCCGCTGGCGGGGTCGCTGTAGGCCACCGCCGCTTCGCGCGGCCGATCGCCCGGATAACCGGTGACCGACAGCAGGCCCGATTGCGCGCCGAGCTGCGGCCCGTAGTTGACGAAGCGCGCGTATGGTCCGGTGCGTCCGTAACCCGACATCGATACCATGATCAGGTCGGGCCGGTAGCGGCGCAGCACCTCGTATCCCAGTCCCATCCGGTCGATCACGCCGGGACCGAAGTTCTCGACCACGACGTCGCAGTGGCGCGCCAGCTCGCAAGCGATCTCAACCGCTTCAGCCCGCGCCAGGTTAAGCTCGACACTGAGCTTGTTGTGATTCCACTGATTGAAGGGCCCCGCCCGATTCGGGCCCGGCGTGCCGCCCAAATACGGCGGCAGGCGGCGCGTGGCGCACAAGCGTCTGGAACTCTCGATACGAATGACCTCGGCGCCGAGATAGGCAAGCTGGAGTGTGCAGAACGGTCCGGCCCACACCCAACTGAAGTCCAGTACGCGCACGCCGCGAAGCGGTCCGCCATCGTGCGGTCCGGCGTCAGCCGCGCCGCCGCCCGGTACCGTCGGCGCGCCGTCCCAGCTCCTGTCGGCGAGGACTTCCCGATTATGCTCGCCCAGTTGCGGAGCGGGACGGCTGAGCCTGAAGGTCATCGCGGTGGACTTGAAAGGCGCGGTAGGTATTTCGACGCAACGTCGGGCCGCGGCAGGCATCGGCAGCGCAGCGAAGAAGTCGCGTGAGCGCAATTGTGGGTCGGCATAAGCGTCGGACGCGCGGTTGACGGGTGCGACCGGAATCCGTTTGGCCTGAGCGGCAAGGAACAACTCCTGCGTTTTCCATTGCCGGGTCAGCTCGGACAGCAGCGGGTCCAGGGCCTCGGCGTTGGCGCCCCTGGCAAAGCGGTCCTTGAAAATCTCCTCGCGCGCCCACTCGGGATTGCCCAACAGTTCCATCAGGCGGTCCCACTGCGCGTCCTCCAGGAAATTCATCTGTATCCAACCGTCGGCGCAGGGTACGACGGTGCGCGGGCCGTAACTGTACTTTCCCAGCCGCGATGACTGTTGGCCGTTGTAGGTGTAGTGAATTAGCGTGGATTCCGACATCGCGGCCAGGCATTCCTGCTCCGAAATGTCGATCGACTGGCCCATGCCGCCGCGGGCAATGCGATGAAAGTACGCGGCCAGCGCGGTGAGCGCGGCGTACACGCCGCTTTGGAATTCCGCCTGATGGCCGAACAGCTTGAGCGGCGGCAGCTCGGGAAAGGGCGACGCCCCCGGTCCCGTGGCCGGCATCCCGGACGCGTGCGCCGCCGTCAGTTCGCAGGCGCGGTGATTCGCGCGCGGGCCGCGCTCGCCGAAGGGTGAAAGCGAAGCGACCACCAGGTGCGGATGGGCCCGGCGCAGGTCGGCGCTTTGCATGCGTGCCGCGTCGCGGTCGCCGGGCGCGACGTTATGAATCAGAATATCGGCACCTGCCAACAACCCGTCGAGGCGCGCGCGGTCGGCGGCGTCATTGAGGTCGAGCGTGACGCCGTACTTGTCGGCGTTAAGATACAAAAACAGTCCGCTCAGGTTGGGATCGACAAGGCTGTCGAAAAACGGGCCGCGGCGGCGCGTCGGGTCGCCCTGCGGCGGCTCGACCTTGACAACTTCGGCGCCCAGCAGCGCCAGCAGTTTAGCGCCGAACGCGGCCGCCACCCCGCCGCCGCATTCGACGACACGAATCCCGGCCAATGCCAATGCATACGCCATCTGCTCGGTGTGGGTGCTTGTCAACGGCGGTTCCTCTCGATTCCTATATCGTTCCTATATCGTTGACGCTGAGCTGTTTGTCAAAAACGGCGCGCCAAGGCCTGCGACCCCGCTGCAGGGCGTTTGCACCATTCCCCGGTAGTCGGTGTAGATTCGCACTGAGTCACGGCTGGTCGCAATCGCGGAGGTCATCATGGAATACGACGTGAAGATCGACGGCGGTCTGATCCTCGACGGCAGCGGACGCCCCGGAGTGCAAGGCTCGGTGGCGATCAAGGACCGGCGCATCGTGGCGGTGGGCGACGCGCCCGGCGCAGCGGCGCGCACCATCGACGCCGGCGGCCTGGTGGTCGCGCCCGGCTTCGTCGATATCCACACCCATTACGACGCCCAGGTGATGTGGGACCGGATGCTGACGGTTTCGCCATGGCACGGCGTGACAACCGTGGTGATGGGCAACTGCGGCTTCGGCGTTGCGCCCACCCGCCCCGAGCATCGCGGCCAGATCATGCGTACCCTGGAGAAGGTCGAAGGCATGAGCCTGACGGCGCTGGAAACGGGGCTGGGTTACGATTGGCCCTTCGAGACCTTTCCGCAATACCTCGACGCGATCGAGCGGCGCGGGGTGGGAATCAACGTCGCGGCGCTGGTGGGGCATACCGCGGTGCGGATGTATGTGATGGGCGAGGACTCCTACGCGCGCGCCGCCACCGAGCAGGAAATCCGCGCGATGGAGGAGGTGGTGCGCGAGGCGATGGCGGCGGGGGCGGCAGGCTTCGCCACCTCCAAGGGCTTCGCGCACATCGGCTACCTGGGCCGCCCGGTGCCAAGCCGCCTGGCCACCTTCGATGAAATCAGGGCGCTGACGGCGATCCTGGCCGAAAGCGGGCGGGGCACGGTCGAAGTCGCCACCGGCCAAGGCCTGTCCTACGACGAGTACGAGGAAATCGCCCGCGCCAACCGGCGTCCGATCAGCTTTTCGTTTCTGGCCGGGCGCGAGGATTGGGCCAGGATGCTGGCCCAACTCGAACGCATCAGAGCGCTGGAGCGCGACGGCGTCCGCCTGGTGCCGCAGTTCTCCGCGCGTCCGCTGACGATGGAATTCAACTTCCGCGAGCCCTTTCCGCTGGAGAATATTCGCACCTTCAAGCCGGTTTCCGAAGCACTCGATGTGGCCGGCAAAATCCGCGTCTATGCCGACCCGGAGTTTCGCCGAGCCTACAAAGAGTTGATGGACAGCCCCAGGGCCACCATCAATCGGGCGCTCAATCCGGAGCGGATTTGGATTTCATCCTGTCCGGCGCAGCCCCAGCTTGAACAGCGTACGGTGGCCGAAGTAAGCCGGGAGCGCGCCGTGCACCCGGTCGATCTGATGCTGGACCTGTCGATCGCGTCCAACCTGACCGCGCTGTTCAAGATCACGATCCTCAACGACGACGAGGAGAAGGTGGCTGTGTTGCTCAATCAGCCCGACGCGATGCTGGGGTTGACTGACGCCGGCGCGCACGCCAGCCAACTCTGCGACGCATGCGCCTATACCTACACACTGGGCCATTGGGTGCGTGAGAAGCAGGCGCTGACGCTGGAGCAGGCGGTGCGGATGATGACAGCGCGGCCGGCCGAGGTCTACGGATTGCACGACCGCGGACGAATCTGTGAGGGTGCGCCCGCCGATTTGGTGCTGTTCGATCCACAAACGGTGGGCGCCGGGCCGCTGCGCCGCGTCCACGACCTGCCGGGCGGCGCCGACCGCCTGATCTCCGAACCGTCGGGGATCGAGATGGTGATGGTGAACGGGGTGGTGATTCGCGAGCAGGGCAGGGACGCCGTCGATCCGCTCGGCCCGCTTCCGGGCCGCGTCCTGCGCGGCGGCGCGTCGGCGTAAACACCGTTTCTTGTGCCAGAGCAAATAGTGTTGTGCCCAGGACGGCGCTAACTGCAAGTGGGCACAACTGAATCGATTTTGCTCCCAACGATGTTGATTGTTGCACACATCAGGCGGATGCTTGGCGTGCGTGCTTTTCAAACTGATGTCCCCGGAAGGCGTCCAGCAGGGATGTGGTGTCGCCGTCAAAGGCGGACTGAGAGGGGATCGCGGATGCGCCGTTACGGGTTTGTCCTGGCCTGTCTGAAATGTGTGGTTGTGATCACATTGACCGCTGCGGCGGCATGCTCCGGATCGGGTTCGCCACCGATTACGGTTATCACGCCGACTTCGACTCCAACCCCCACCCCGTCCCCCAGCATCTCTCTGACCCCGGGCCAGATGGCGGCGATGGGACGGTCGTCGTACGCGATGACCCCGCTTGCTTCGGGCAAGCTCTTGATAGTCGGCGGCATCGACATCAACGGCGACACAGTTGCGACCGCGGAGCTGTTTGATCCTGGCACCAACACCTTTGCCTTTACCAAGGGGCCGATGCCGGAGGGGCGCAAGAACTCCACCGCCACGCTTCTCAATGACGGGCGGGTGTTGGTCGCCGGCGGCCAGGACGAAAAGAGCAACGAACTGGACACGGCCTTGATCTACGATCCGGGTACCGACAGTTTTACGCCCGTGGCGGCGCATATGGCGGTGGCGCGCACCGAGCATCGCGCCACGCTGCTCACCGACGGCACGGTGCTGATCACCGGGGGCGTCACGACGCCGATGCCCGGTCAAAGCGCCAACCCGGTGGCCTCGGCGGAATTGTTCGATCCTGCCGCCGACGACTTCATTTCGGTGGGTGACATGTCGGTTCCGCGCGCAGCGCATGTCGCGATAATCCTGAGCGACGGGCGGGTGCTGGTCGCGGGCGGCGTCAGCACCGACCTTCATCAAACCGCCAGCGCCGATCTTTACGATCCCGCCAAGGGCGCGTTTAGCGCAACGGGCTCGATGGCCTTCACGCGCGAGGGCGCAGCCGGAGTGCGGCTGCCGGACGGACGGGTGCTGGTGACTGGCGGCGGCGGGACGGCGGTTGGAGAAGTTGGCGCAAGCTCGGTGCTGAGCAGCGCCGAGCTTTACGATCCGGCCCGTGGGCAGTTCACGCCCACCGCCAACGACATGCCCGAGCCCCACTTCCTGCACGCAATCGCCCTGCTGCCCAGCGGCAAAGTCCTGGTGGCGGGCGGTTTCGCCGGCAATGGACCGTTCTTCTTTCTGGACGCCGAGGCGGCTGCCGCGTTGTTCGACCCATCGAGCAACGCTTTTTCTTCGGCGCTGCCGCTCAATATCGCCCGCGCCTTTCTCTACGCAGCCGTGTTGGGAGACGGACGCGTATTCATTCCGGGCGGCGCGAATTTTCAGGGCGGGCAGCTTCCTGATGCCGAGCTTTATCCCGGCACCGATTCCGGCAGCCGGTTCGCCGCACAGGTCAACGTCAGCGGCGGCTTGCACAGCGAACGCGTCGATGCCGCAGCGATCCGGCTGCCGGACGGAAAAATTCTGATCAGCGGCGGTATCAACGGCGTCGGCGACATCTCCAACACCGCTGAAACCTACGATCCCGCGACCGGACGTCTGACCCCGACCGGGGCGATGACTAGCGCGCACCACGGCCACAGCATGACTTTGCTTAACAACGGCAAGGTGCTCATCGCCGGTGGCAACACCGATGTCGCCGAACTGTATGATCCCGTCAGCGGAAGCTTTACCCCCACCGCCGGCAAGATGACCGCCGTGCGCTTGCACAGCACCGCGACCCTGCTCAACGACGGTACGGTGCTCATCGCGGGCGGCGCTCCCGATACCATCAAGCCAGCGCTGCAGAATGCCGAGTTGTACGATCCGGCCGCCGACACCTTCTCCGCGGTTGCGGCCCCGATGCGATCGCCGCGCGTCTTCCACGTCGCCGCGCTGTTGCCCGACGGCAAGGTGCTGCTGGCCGGCGGCTCCGACTCCGGCGACAGCTCGGCCGGCGCGACGGACACGGCGGAAATTTACGACCCTGCCGCCAAGACCTTTACTGACACCCTCAACACGATGAGCGCTCAACGCTATGCCGCCACCGCGACCGTGCTCGATGACGGTTCGGTGCTCATCGTCGATGGCGACGCCCGTTCCGCGACTACGGCCAGCGCCGATGTGTACAACCCGGCGACCGGCAAATTCTCGCCCAGCACAGGTGCGCCGCTCGCCGCGCGAGTCTTTCATTCCGCGGCGCGACTGGCAGATGGAACAGTGTTGGTTGTAGGCGGGGTCGGCAGCGCAAGCCGGCTGAGCAGCAGTGAAATCTACAACCCGGCCAATGGCACGTTTGCGGCGGGCCCCTCCATGGTCTATGCGCGATCGCAGTTGACGGCTACGGTGTTGGGCGACGGCAGCGTACTTTTGGCGGGCGGCGTCGGCAACAACGGCTTTGCGCTGCCGAGCACCGAGCTGTTCGTGCCGTGATTTCGCGCCGGGCTGCGCCTTTTTCGCGGGCCCTGCTATGATGCGGTGATGGCGCAGCCTTCGTTGCAGGATTTGGCCGCCCAACGTTACGTCAGCCTGATCACGTTCCGGCGCAACGGCGACGGCGTTGCGACCCCGATCTGGATTGCCGCCGACAACGGCCGGCTCTACGCGTTCACCGACGGTACCTCGGCCAAGATGAAACGGCTGAGGGTCACAGACCGCATCCGGCTTGCGGCGTGCGACGCGCGCGGCGCGGTCAGAGGCGAATATGTCGAGGGGCATGCGCGCCGCGTCGATGATCCGGCGGTCGTAAAGCGCGCGATGGGTGCCCTGGCGAAAAAATACGGCTGGCAGCTCGCCGTGCTCGACCTATTTTCACGCCTGTTCGGCCGCATCGGCCGCCGCGCCATCATCGAGATTACGTTGTGACTGGCTTGGCCGCATGGCCCCGGCTTTCCAGCCGGTGGCCGCAGTTTTGTAAAATGTGGCTGATCAGGCGTGTTCGCCCTGACCAGGGAGAGGGCGTCAGGGGGATGATGGTAGAAGTTCCATCGCAACCGATCAGTTCCTTGCCGCTAGTAAAGCGGCGACCAGGCGGTGGTGCGCAGCAGCTTGCTCTGCCATTGGTCGCGATACTGCAGCGCGTCGACCATGTAGCTGCCGGGTTTGCGCTGTTCGGGCGGCAGGTCACTGGTCAGCAGATGCATCAGCGCATCCAGGCTGGTGATCTTCTGCCACAGGATCGCCTCGCGCCGCTGATAGCTGCCGTGCGCGACCTGGAAGCAGGCCTGGATGTCGAGGATGCGCATTTCGGGCGGCGCCTGCGACATCGGGCGGGCGTAAATCTCGTCCCACATCCTGATGTAGTCATCCAGGCTGGAGTAGGGCCATCCGGTGTCTTCCATGAACAATGACAGCTCATGCTCGCGGCCGTCGGTGGGGACGGTTTTGAAATCGACTTCCTGCAGGCGCGACCAATACACGGGCAGCAGGATTTTGCCGGTCACGTCGTAGCGAAGTTGATCGACGCCGTCGATCCATTCGCGCAGGTCGCCCTTTTGCACCCGCAACGCCAGACGCTCCCACGCCGCGCCGTCGTTGATCGCGGTGATCGTCACCACGTTGTAGGAAGGGCCGCTACCGGCTGCGTGATTGGCGTACCACAGCAGGCGCGCGTCGTCGCCGCGCGCCAGCATCGGCATCCATCCGCCGCGATACGCCTGCTCGAATTCCTCCTCTTTGGCGCCCAACAGCTTGTGCACTTCATGCAGGAACAGCATCGTCATTCACCGCCTTTCGATTCGCATCCGCAGCCGTCCGTCCGTTCAGTACAACGGCGACCACGCGGAGGTGCGCAGCAGCCGGCTTTCCCATTGATCGCGCAGCACCAGCGCCTCATGCATCCATCCTCCGGGCCTGCGCTGCGCGATGGGGATTTCATGGGTGAGCAGATGGCGCAGTTGGTCGAGCTTGAGGATCTTTTGCATCAGCACGACTTCGCGCCGTAGATGGCTGCCGAAGGCGGGCTGGAAGCCCGCTTCGATTTTGATGAACGGGTCGGCCACTTCCAGGCTTTTGGAATAGGCGGCGCCCGACGTGTCGATGTAGCGCAGGTACTGCTCGCGGTAAGGCCACATCGTGTCTTCCATGTACAGGCTCAGCGGATGCTCGCGGCCGTCGGTGGGGACGGCGCGCCAGTCGACCTCCTGCATCGGCGACCAATGCAGCGGCAGCAGCAGCTTGCCGCGCGCGTCGTGGCGCAGGCCATCGACGTCGCGCACCCATCCTTGCAGGCTGCCCTTCTGGAAACTCAGCGCCAGGCGTTCCCACGCCGCGCCGTCCTTGACCGCGGTAATGGTCACCACGTTGTAGGACGCTCCGCTGCCCATCGCGTGGTTGGTGTACCACAGCAGCCGGGCGTCATCGCCTTTGGCCAGCGCCGGCATCAAACCCTTGCGAAACGCTTGTTCGAAGTCGTCGGCCTTGCGCCCATCAACCTTGTGCACTTCGTGGAGAAAAAGCATCGGCGCCTCCGCCGCGGATTGGATTTTGCTCGTCGCGAGACGGAGGCTTTTTATTAACACTGCAGTGCCAAAAGTGCTAACTGGGAAGCGGAGCCCGATGATGGCGAAAACCAGGGTCGGCATCGTCAGCGAGTTGTGGCGCTATCCGGTCAAGTCGATGTGCGGGGAGCGGCTGCGCGAGATGACGGTAACCGCCGACGGGGTGCTGGGCGACCGCGCCTATGCGCTGCGCGAACTCAGGTACGGTGCGATCATGAGCGCCAAGATCTGGCCGTGGATGCTGCAGATGCGCGCCGCATGGAGCGCCGAACCGGGCATCGACGGCGCCGCGGTTCGTATCGAAGCTCCCAACGGAGCCGTAATCGAGGGCGACTCGCCGCGCTGCGCCGAAACCCTGTCCGGCCTCTTCAAGCATCCGGTGCGCCTCGAGCGCACGCGTCAGGGCCCGATTTCAGCGGCCGATATCGAAGCGATCAAAAAGGGCGAGGCGTTTTTGCCGCAATGGAAGTTCTACGACGAGGGCCCGCTGCATCTGCTCGCCACCGGCACGCTGCAGCATCTGAAGCGGCTTGAAGGCGGCGATTGCGATTTCGATCCGCGCCGCTTCCGTGCCAACATCCTGATCGACACCGGCGATGACGCCGGCGGGTTCATCGAAGATCGATGGCTTGGAGGCGTGCTGGAGATCGGCGCGAGCGTGCAGATTGGCGACATGTGGCCGGCGCTTCGATGCGTGATGACGACCCATCCGCAGGAAGATCTGCGCCACGACCCGGCGATCCTGCGCGCCGCCGCCCAGCACCATCAGGCCTACCTCGGCGTCTTTGCCGGCACCCGCGTGTCGGGCGTAATCCGGGTCGGCGATCCGGTCGTGTTATCCACTCCATAGCGCACCATCGTGGGCAATATCCGCGACCGCGCGCCGACGGCTGTAAACGCGGCGCCGCCGGCCCCCGTCTATTGTCATGAAGGCAATGCGGGAGGGGAGTGTCGGAGATGAAAGCTGCGTCTGCTCTTGAATCAACCTGGCAGCGGTGCCGGTTGCGTCTTGAAAAGGATGGCCTGGGCCAGACTCTGTGGGCATATCTGTGCGTCGCACTGTTTCTGATCGCGCTGACCGTGTCGATGCTGGGATGCGCAGGCGCGCCCTTGGCGCCGCAGGTTGAGGGCACGATGATGAGAACTGGCGCGCCGCCGCCCGCTGAGGGAGCCGGAGATGCGATGAGCACGGCGCTGGGCGCCAATCCCATTGCCGGACTGACGGTTCGTTTCTAGCCCGCGAAGCCAGTCCTCAAGCACCGACGCGCTCAGTCGATGTGCAGGCGCTCGGCCAGGCGGCTGAAGCGGCGGCGCTCTTCTTCGTTGCGCACCGCCTGCGCCATCGCGGCGCGCGTGCCGACCAGCACGCACACGCGCTCGGCGCGCGTGATCGCGGTGTAGATCAGGTTGCGGCGCAGCATCAGGTAATGGCTCTGATGCATCGGCATCACCACCGCCGGATACTGGCTGCCCTGGCTTTTATGCACCGAGATGGCATAGGCCAGCGCCAGTTCCTCCAAATCGCCCGGATCGTAGCTGGCGTGGCCGTCCTCGAACGCCACCTCCACCAGCGCGCGCGCCGGATCGATGCGCACTATGCGCCCGATATCGCCGTTGAAGACCTGTTTGTCGTAGTTGTTTCGGAGCTGGATGACGCGGTCGCCCTCGCGCAGCTCGCGATCGCCGAAGACCAGCGCCCTGCCCTGCGGATTGAGCAGTTGTTGCAATTCGCGGTTGAGCAGATGGACCCCCAGTGGACCGCGGTTCATCGGGCTTAGGACCTGGATGTCGCCGGTGCCGGCGATTCCAAACTTGCCTACCAGCCGCTCCGAGACAAGTTGCTTGATGGTGGCCAGCACGTCCTCGGGCGCGTTGCGTTCGATGAAGAAGAAGTCGCCGTCTGGCGCGTTGGCGGTCTCGGGCAGTTGGCCGCGGTTGATGCGATGCGCATTGGTTACGATCCGGCTCTGCCCCGCCTGCCGGTAGACCTGCGTCAGCTCGACCACCGGCGCCAGCCCCGACGCGATCACATCCTTGAGCACGCTGCCCGGCCCCACGGAGGGAAGCTGGTTGCGATCGCCGACCAGCAGCAACGCGCAGTTGGGCATCAGAGCCGCCAGCAGGCTGGAAGCCAACTCCAGGTCCATCATCGAGGCCTCATCGACGATCACGAAGCCCGTGCGCAGCGGATAGAGCCGGCCGCGGATGAACTGGCCCGTGTCGGGCGAGTATTCGAGCAGCCGATGGATGGTCTTGGCCTCGCGGCCGGTGGCCTCGGCCAGGCGGCGGGCGGCGCGGCCGGTGGGCGCGGCAAGCGTGGGCTTGATGCTGAGCCGGTCCAGCGCCATCAGCAGCGAGCGCAGCAGCGTGGTCTTGCCGGTGCCCGGTCCGCCGGTGATGATCGCGACCTTGCTCTTGAGCGCGCAGCGCAGCGCGGTCTTTTGTTCGGTGGAAAGCGCAAACGGCGCCGATTTGTCGCAGGCCGCGATGGCGCGCTCGATCGCGTGGTCGGCCATCGCACGCCCCTGGCTCAGCTCGCGCAGACGGCGCGCGACGTTGGTTTCGGCCTCATGCAGGCGGCGCAGGTAGGCAACGGCGTCGGCGCCCGAGCCCTCGACAACGATCTCCCCACCTTCGGCCAGCTCGGCCACTGCCTGCTGCGCGAGGTCGGGTTCCATGTCGAGCGCGGCGCGGAACTGATGCTCCAGGTAGTCCAACGGCGCGCATACATGCCCGTCCTCCGCCATCCGCTCCAGCAAGTAGAGCACCGCGCCGCGCGCGCGCTGGATGGAGTTGCGCGGGATGCCGAGCTGCTCGGCGACCGTATCAGCGGTGCGAAAGCCAATCCCGTGCACGGTGCGCGCCAGCAGGTAGGGATCGCTGCGGATCACCTCCAGCGAGCGGGTGCCATAAAGCCGGTGGATGCGGCGCGCGTAATGGGCCGAAATGCCGTGCCCGCGCAGGAACACCATCAGCTCGCGCAGCCCCGATTGGTCCTGCCATGCAGCGGAAATCTGGCGCACGATCGCGGCGCCGATTCCGCGCACCTCGCGCAGCCGATGCGGCGCGGTATCCAGGACGTTGAAGAGTTCTTCGCCGAAGTGCTCGGTGATGCGGCGTGCCAGCGCCGGTCCGACGCCCCTGATCTGTCCCGAGGAAAGATAGCGTTCCAGCGCGGTCAGCCCGGCCGGCTTGAGCAGTTCGCAGCTCTCGACGCGGAACTGGCGACCGTAGCGCGGATGGCTTTCGAAGCTGCCCACCAGGCGCATCGCGGCGCCCACCTGCGGGTCGCCCAGGTTGCCGACCACGGCGATCGAGTCGCGCCGATGCTCGGCGTCCTCGACCTCCAGCCGGGCGACGACATAGCCGCTGTTGTCATTGACGAACAGGATCTGATCGATGATCCCCTCGATCACTTCCTGCGCTCGCCCGCCGTTGCTCATGCCGTTACCCTGCCGCGGCTCCCCTGCCCCGCACTATAGCTCAGCGGCGCACAGGGACGGGAACGGCGCTTCAGGCGGCCATCAGGTCTTCGCTGACACGCACCGGCAGAATCACCATCGACAGCCCGTGAAACTGCAGCCAGTTCTGCATTTCCAGCGCGGTCTGGTTGTGCAGAAAGCGATTAAAGAAATGCTCGCGCTCGAACACCAGCTTGCCGGCGAAGAACACCGAATGGGGAAACTCGTGCGCCACCTGCAGGCACAGCCGGCGCAGTTCGAGCACCACGTCGGTGCCCAGCCCCAGGCGCACCTCGGCATGAAAACCGAGGTCGGAGGCGAATTTGCAATATTCCTCCAGGTCGTCGACCAGCGATTGCTCCAGCGCCTGGAGTTCCTCATGGCTCTTGAACAGGCCCGAATCGACCTCGCCCACCGATACGAAGACCACGTTGCGGAACTGATGGCCGAACAGGCGCGGCAGCGAGATGACGGTGGCCAGGCCCAGCCCGTTAAACCCGCTGACCAGCACCACCGCAGTGGGCGCGTTGGGATCGAACTCCTGCTTGGGTTTATGGTCGGCGGCGAAAAGCTGCGGCACCAGCTCCACTTCCAGGCGCTCCACCGCCCGGCTGACCCGCGTGTAATGCTCGCGCACCAGCACGCAAAATCCAATCAGCCCGCCGGTCATCAGCACGGTGATCCAGCCGCCCTCCCAGAACTTCAGGGTGGTGGTGATAATCAGGATCGAGGCGGTGAACAGGCATCCCAACCCGTTGACCGCCAACTTGCGCATCCAGCGCGGCTCGGTTTTTCGGCTTTGCACCCAATGCACGCTCATCCCGAGCTGGGAAAGCGTGAAGGTCAGAAAGACGTTGATCGCGTAGAGCACGACCAGCATGTCGACCTTGGCCTCGGTGATGAGCAGGATGAGGAAGGCCGAGCCGCCCATGGCGAGCACCCCGTCCTGGGTCACCAGCCGGGTGCTGAGGTAGGAGAAGCGGCGCGGCAGCCAGCGGTCGTGCGCCATCGTCGCCAGCACGCGCGGGCCGTCGATAAAACCGGTCTGCGCGGCGACGAACAGCAGCGCGCCTTCGGTGAGCAGGGCGAAAGTGATGAACAGCGTGCCGAACGGCAGCCCGGCCACCTTCCACGATCCCACCAGCTTGTAGAACAGCACCGCGTTAAGCGTCTTGCCGTGTTCCTGGGACACGTCGAGCAGCAGGTAGCCGATCAGGATGCCGCCCGCGATAAAGGCCAGCGACACCGCCATGTAAAGCATCGTGCGCTTGCCGGTCACGGTGCGCGGTTCGCGCAAAATGGGCAGGCCGTTGCTGACCGCCTCGATACCGGTGTAGGTGCCGCCGCCCAGGCTGTAGGCGCGCAGAAAGATGATCATCAGCGGCAGCGCGCCCAGTGTCGCTATCCCCTCGCGCACCTGCGCCACGGCGTCGTGCATGACTGTGGGCAGCTCGCCGGCGCGGGCGATGAACGCGTAGGTGATCATGAAGACGTGCACCACCACGAAGGCGACGAAGATCGGCAGCAGCGCCATCACAGATTCCTTGATGCCGCGCAGGTTCATCCCGACCATCACCAGCACGATGCCGATACAGAACAGTAGCTTGTAGTGATACCAATGAACGGGCAGGAAGCTGAAAATCGCGTCGGCGCCGCTGGCAATCGAGATCGACACCGTCAGCACGTAGTCCACCACCAGCGCGCTGCCCGATATCACGCCCGGATAGCGCCCCAAAAGCTTGCTCGCCACCAGGTATCCGCCGCCGCCGGTGGGAAACAGGTCGATGGTCTGCGAGTAGGAGGCGGAGATGACGAACACCGTCAGCGCCATCATCAGCGCCAGAAACACCGCCAGGTACTGATGATGCCCCAGGGCGAGGAAGGCCTCCTCGGGTCCGTAGCACGACGAACTCAGCCCGTCGGAGCCCAATCCCACCCAGGCTAAAAAGGCGATCAGGGACAGGCGATGGAAGACGTTGGGGTCGCGGATATCGCGCGGCGGTCCAATCAGCAGATGAGTAAAAGTGCGCTTATTTCCCGCCTGGTCTTCAGCGGCATCCAAATCATGCACAGGATGCGGCTGCGAACTGCTATTGCCGAGTTTGCTCATTCGAAATGGTCTGGAAAATTTTGCTTGAGAGGCGAATCGCGCCGGAGGCGTCTGGCAGCGCTGCTACCATTTAACTTTAAACTCGCATCTTATTACCACGCGCCGCGAACCGACTCCAGAGCACCCGCGCCGCCGCGCTATGCCCTATTCTATCGAATAATGCGCCCGCGCCAGCCCCATCTGATAACGGGCCGCATCAATCAGGTTCTGCATCAGGGCCAACACGGTCATCGGCCCGGTGCCGCCGGGATTGATAGTCAGCCAGCCGGCGACTTCCTTGACCGCGTCAAAATCGACGTCGCCCACGAAACGGCCGGGCGCGATGCGCCGGAAACCGACGTCGATCACGCAGGCACCCGGCTTGACCATGTCGGCGGTGATGAAAAACGGGCGCCCGACGTCGGCACCCACGCATGAAACCAGCAGGTCGGATTGCCGGCAAATCTCTTCGATGTTGCGGGTATGGCGATGGCACCAGGTTACGGTCGCATTGCACATCCGCCCGCCCAGGATTATCGCCAGCGGCTTGCCCGCGATATCGCTGCGGCCGATAACGGCGGCGCGCGCGCCGTCCATCGGCACGCCATAGTAGCGCAGCAGGGTCAGCACTCCGCGCGGCGTGCAGGGGATGAAGTTGCCCCACTGCGCGCGGTAGAATCCGGCCACGCTGGCGCGCGAGACGCCGTCGACATCCTTGAGCGGCGCAATCGCGTCGAACAGGGCGAACGCGTCGACCCCTTCGGGCAGTGGGAGCTGAATCAGAATGCCGGCGATGGCGGGGTCGCGATTGAGTCCGTCGATCACCCCGAGCAGACGCTCGGTGGATGCTTCCTTCACCGGCACTTCGATCAGGCGGCTGGCAAAGCCCAGCTCCGCCGTATAGCGCTGCTTGTTGCGCACGTACTGGCGTGAGGCGGGATCATCGCCCACCAGCACCGCGGCCAAGCCGGGTCTCACCCCGCGGCCTAACAGCTCGCCGGCGTGGCGGCGCAATTCCGCCATCAGCTCGGCGCTCACCGCCCTTCCGTCCATTATTATCGCGGCCATATGCATCACGAGCATAGCACGCGCGCGCAGTCCACAGGCGATACCTGCCCGCCAAAATCGGCGTCTCAAAGGCGCCGCAGTTAACTTTTCGCACCAACCCGTTCTGCGCGCCTGGCGCGTCTGCTAAGTTGATGGCCACCGGTTGAGTTCGATGCGCACCGTGCTGTTCCCCCTCCATGTCAGGCTCAACGCCCGCATGACCGAGTTTGCCGGCTTTGAAATGCCGGTCAGCTACAGCGGTATCATCGCGGAGCATCTGGCGGTGCGCGCCGCCGCCGGCCTGTTCGACCTAAGCCACATGGGCGAATTCGAATTGCGCGGCCCGCACGCCTTGGACCTGTTGGAGCGCGCGCTGACCAACTCGGCCGCGCGGCTGGCCGAGGGGCAGGCGCAATACACCCTGATGTGCCAGGAAGATGGCGGGGTGATCGACGACCTGATTGTCTACAAGCTGGAGTCCGAGCGCTACATGTTGTGCGTCAACGCCGCCAACCTCGCGGCCGACCGCGAGCGCCTGGCCGAACTTAATCGGAGCGGCGCGGATTTCCGCGATGTCAGCGAGGAAACCGCGCTGGTCGCGGTCCAGGGCCCCAGGGCACCGGCGATTCTCCAGACCCTCACCAGCGTTCCGCTCGCATCGGTCAAGAGGTATCGCGTCGCAACCGGCCTCGTCGCAGGCGTGCGCTGTCTCATCGCACGCACCGGCTACACCGGCGAGGATGGTTTTGAGCTGTTCGCAGCCGCATCATCGGCAGCCGCCTTGTTTGAAGCGCTGCTGGAGGCGGGACGCGATCAAGGCCTGCTGCCGTGCGGACTGGGCGCCCGCGATACGCTGCGGATGGAAGCAGGATTGCCGCTTTACGGCCACGAACTGGACCGCGAAACGACTCCGCTGGAGGCCGGGCTGGGCGCCTTCGTCAAGTTCGGCCGCGACTTCGCCGGATGCAAGGCACTGGCATCGGAACAAGCCTCCGGCCTTAGAAAGCATCTGATCGGGCTCAGGACCAGCGACGGCCGCAGCATCGCGCGCCAGGGCTATCAACTGCTGCGCGACGGTGCCCGAATCGGCGTGGTGACCAGCGGCAGTTTTGCGCCCAGCTTCAACCGGCCGCTGGCGATGGCCTATGTAACCGATAAGGACATTTCCGCGGGCGCTGTGGTGGACGTTGTGATCCGGAACCGAACGGTCCCAGCCGAGGTGGTTTCACTGCCCTTTTATCGGCGTCCCAACCGATGAAACTGAGATAGGATTTTTTCTGCGAGATGAGATTTCTTCCACAGACCGAAGCCGAAATTGCGCAGATGCTCCAGACCGTGGGCGCCGCCTCGATGGAGGATCTGATCGCACACATACCGGCGGAGCTGCGTCAAAAGGCCGCCCTCAAGCTGGCGCCCGGACTGAGCGAGGCGCAGGTCACGGCGCAATTGCAGGCGTTGGCCGCGCTCAATCCGGGCGCCGGCCAATTCCGCAGCTTTTTGGGCGGCGGCTACTACCGTCATTACATCCCGGCCGCCGTTCGCGCGATCATTTCGCGGGCCGAATTCGCGACCTCCTACACGCCCTATCAGCCCGAGGCCAGTCAGGGCACGTTGCAGGCGATCTTCGAATTCCAAACCCTGATTACCCAGCTCACCGGCCTGGAGGTTGCCAACGCCAGCATGTACGACGGCGCGTCGGCCGCCGCCGAAGCGGTGCTGATGGCGCGCCGGGCGGCGCCGCGCAAGGATGTAGTTGCCCTGTCGCGTGCGCTGTGGCCCGACTACCGGCTTGCGATTCGCACCTACCTGAGCGCTCAGCCACAGATCAAGATTGTCGAGATTCCCTTCGATCCCCAAAGCGGCGCGATCGACCTGGAGCGGCTGCGCGCCGCGGCCAACGATCGCCTGCTGTGCACGGTAGCGGGCTATCCCAACATGTTCGGCGTGGTCGAGCCGCTGGAAGCGATTTCCGAAATCGCCCACCGCGCCGGCGCGTGGTCGATCAGCGCCACCGCCGAGCCGCTGGCGCTGGGCTTACTGAAAGCGCCCGGCGAAGTCGGCGCCGATATCGCGGTGGGCGAGGGCCAAAGCTTCGGGCTGCCGGTAGAATATGGCGGCCCGGGCGTGGGTTTCTTCGCGGCGCGCCTGACGCACCTGCGCCAGATGCCGGGCCGGTTGGTGGGCCAGACCCGCGACCGCCAGGGGCGGCGCGCCTTTTGCCTGACGATTGCCACGCGCGAGCAGCACATTCGCCGCGAGCGCGCCACGTCCAACATCTGCACCAACCATTCGCTATGCGCGCTGGCGGTGGCGGTTTATCTGTCGCTGCTGGGCGCGCAGGGACTGCGCGAACTGGCCGAGCGCAACGTCGAGATCGCGCACTACGCGGCCGAGCGCCTGGCAGCGGTTGGCGTCGGGCGGCGGTTCGCCGGGCCGTTCTTCAACGAATTCGTGGTGGAAGTCGGCGATGTGCCCAAGGCTCTGCGAGCGGCCGAAGGGCGCGGCCTGCTGGCGGGCGTTGCGCTGGGCCGCGACTACCGGGAGTTGCAGCGCGGCTTGCTGATCTGCGCAACCGAAACGAATCAGCCGGCGGACATCGATCTGTTGTGTGAAACGCTACGGGAGGTGGCTTGAGGATGGCGCGGGCAGACAGGACCAAACCGATCGAGATGGAAGTCCACGAACAGCACCAGGCGCAGGGCCAGGCGCGTATCGAGCAGTCGCTGGTGCCGCTCATTTTCGAAGAATCGGTGGCCGGGCGCCGCGGCGTCGACTTGCCGGCGCGCGGCTTTCCAAGCCGCCCGGCCGTCGAGCTGATTGGCGCCGACCTGTGCCGAAAGAATCTGCGCGGATTGCCCGAACTCAGCGAACCGCAGGTGATGCGCCATTTCCTGCGCCTGTCGCATCTGAATTTCGCGCAGGCGCTGCAATTTTATCCGCTCGGCTCGTGCACGATGAAGTACAATCCAGTGCTCAACGACGAATGCGCGGCGATGCCCGGGTTTGCCGACCTGCATCCGCATACGCCCGACCATCTCGCGCAGGGCGCGCTGGAGCTGATGGCGCGGCTGGAGCAGGCGTTGGCCGAAGTCAGCGGGATGGACGCCGTGTCGCTGCATCCGGCGGCCGGCGCCCAGGGCGAACTGGCCGGGCTGTTGATCATCCGCGCCTGGCATCACAAGCAAGGCCGGCCGCGCACCAAGGTCATCATCCCCGACACCGCGCACGGCACCAATCCCGCCAGCTCCACGCTGGCCGGCTTTGAGGCAGTGGTCGCGCGCTCGGGCAAGCGCGGATATCTTGAGGCGGCCGAGATTAGGCGCCTGATGAGCGACGACGTCGCCGCCCTGATGGTGACCAATCCGAGCACGCTGGGAATTTTCGAGCCGCAGATTTGCGAAATCGCCGACGTGCTGCATCAACACGGCGCGATGCTTTACGTGGACGGCGCCAACTTCAACGCCCTGCTGGGCGTCGCCAAATTCGGCGACATGGGCGCCGACGTGGTGCACTTCAACCTGCACAAGACGTTTTCCACCCCTCACGGTGGCGGCGGCCCGGGCGCCGGGCCGATCGGCGTCAAGCGCCATCTGGAGCCGTTTCTGCCCGTGCCGCGCGTGGTCAAGGACGGCGGCGGATGGCGTCTGGACTCCGATCGTCCCGATTCAATCGGCAAGCTGCGCTCGTTCCACGGCAACTTCGCGATGCTGGTGCGGGCCTACGCGTATATCCTGGCGCTGGGCGCCGACGGTCTTGCTCAGGTCAGCCGGCGCGCGATCCTGGGCGCCAATTACATCCGCGCGCGGCTGCGCGAGCATTTCCCCACCGCCACCGACGAACCGGTCCTGCACGAATGCGTGCTCACCCACGACCTGGAGGAAAAAGGCGTCAGCACGCTGGACATCGCCAAGCGTCTGCTCGATTTCGGCATCCATCCGCCGACCATCTATTTTCCGTTGGTGGTCCACGGTGCGATCATGGTCGAACCCACCGAAACGGAAACCAAACAGACGCTGGACGAGTTCGTCGCGGCCATGGAACACATCTACAACGAGGCGCAAACCAACCCCCAACTATTAAAGGACGCGCCGCACACGCTGGCGCTAAGCCGGGTGGACGAAGCGCAGGCCGCCCGCCATCCGGTGCTGCGCTGGCAGCCCAAAGACTGACCATTGCGCTCTCCGAATCTCGGCCAGTGGGGCGGGCATCCCGGGCGGCTCTGCCCCCCTCTTTATATTGCAGTGCTAACCCACACCCATGGCCAAAATGGCGAAGGCGGCGATCCGCCCCACTGGCAGAGGAGGAGAGCAGCGGCAACGGAAAGGTTCTATTGCTTGTTGGCCTGATCGCGCGCCATCTGAATCCCCACAACGAATCCACGGACGAGGCATGAGACGACCGCAAGGCGCGATACGCCCACCGTAACCCTGCTATCATAGGTCGTCACCTGACTTTCGCGCCGAATCAGCCCAGCGCTCTGGCGGTCAGTATCGCGGCTTGTCGTGTCAACCGTTGTCTGCTTTCCGGTTTGAGAGAGCTGAGCACCGCCGCCGGCACGACCAGCGCTCCGCTGACGCCATGGACGCGCAAACTGGCCATTAACATACGAGCTGCGGGATTTGACGGCTGCGCGAAGTCCGCGCAACCACCTGAGGCCTTGAAATCGGACGGCGGTTGCGTGAGTCTTCGCCCCAGAGCAGCGGCGAGGTGAGCAAGCGATGCGGCCGATCAAATTCGGATTGTATCTTCCCACCGGCGATTTCGCACGCGCCCGGCGAGTGGCCGAGCGGGCCGAGCGTCAGGGGTTTTATTCGCTTTCCATCAACGATCACTTGTACTCGCCGATGGGTGAGCGCGACCCGCAACTGGAATGCTTCACGACGCTCAGCGCGATTGCCGCAATCACCACGAAAATCCGCCTGGCGCCCGCGGTGGTGGCGATGTCGTTCCGCAACCCGGCTCTGCTGGCGAAAACCGCCTCGACCCTGGACTGCATCAGCAACGGCCGCTTCATCATGGGCCTGGGCTCGGGATGGCAGCGCACCGAGTACGACGCGCACGGCTATCCGTATCCGTCCACCAGCGAGCGCCTCCATCAGCTCGAAGACGGAATCAACGTGCTTAAGGCAATGTGGACGCAGGAGGAGCCGGCTTACCAGGGCCGCTACTTTTCGGTTAGAAATGCCTACAACCATCCGCGCCCGGTGCAAAAGCCCTATCCGCCGATCATGCTGGGCGGCTCCGGCCCGGGGCTGCTGCAAGTCGCCGCGCGCCATGCCGATATCGCGCTGCTCACCCCGCCCATCTATCACGACAAGGACTCGGTTCAGGATCCCGCCTCGGCGGTCCGCTTCACCAAGCAGGTGCTGAAGCGCCGCATTGGACAATTAAGGGAACTGGCCAAAGCCGCCGGGCGCGACCCGGATGGCATCGAGCTGGCGTCGCTGGTGTTCGTGCGGATGGCGCGCGACAAGAGCAGGGCCGACGAAATCGTGCGCCAAAGTGTGGCGCAGATGGGCTTTTCCGACGAGGAGGCGGCGCGCAACTCGCCCGCCTCGCTGATGGGAACGCCGGAGGAGGTCAGGCGCGAGCTCAAATCGCGCATCGACGATTTCGGTCTGACCTTCTTTACCGCGGCGCTGTTCGGCCAGGATACCTACGAGATGTTCGTCAACGAGATCATGCCGGCGTTTGCGGGCTGAGCCGTTTCGCGCACGCCCCGACCAGCGCCTGTGCGGCAGCCGGATTCGACGCCCAATGCGCATGCACGTAGGACGCAATCGTGTTGCCGATCTGGAAACCCTCGTCCAGTGGCTCGCCGCCGTATCTGCGCACGATTGTGAACGCCGGCTCGATTGCGCTCGACCGCAGCTCCAGCCGCGAATAGCGGAACTGATGGCCGCGAAAGCGCACGCCCGCCTCGCCCAGGATCGACGCGCGGCGCGTGCTGACTTCGACGTAGCCCAGCGCCTGCAATCGGTCGCACATCACGGTGCGCGCCGGCACGACACCGCACATCGCGTAGCCGCGGCCCTCCAGTGTGCGCAACTCCTCGCACAGGTACATCAGGCCGCCGCATTCCGCGTAAATTACGCCGCCGCCGGCTGCGAACGCGGCAATCTCGCGCCGCATCGCGGCGTTGGCCTGCAAATCGCCTGCGTGCGCTTCGGGATAGCCGCCGCCGATATATAGCCCGTCGACGCGCGGCAGATGCGCGTCGCGCAGGGGAGAAAATCGCACCAACTCGGCACCGGCCTGCTCCAGACGAGCGAGGTTGTCCACGTAGTAGAAATGGAAAGCGTCGTCAAAGGCGACCCCGATTGTACATCGGATCGGGCGCGGCGCATCGGGCTGCAGCCTCGAGGGCGCCGCCAGCGGTCTGGCCTGGCGGGCAAGCGCGATAATCGCGTCGAGGTCACACCAGTTGGTGACGACCTCTCCCCACGCGGACACCAGCGTCTGAGGAACGCTGCGCTCGTCGGCGGCGATCAGTCCCAGATGGCGCTCGGGGAAGCTCAGCGACGCCTCGTGCGGCATCCCGCCCAGCACCGGCGGCGCCTCGCAAGCCTCGCGCAGCAGTTCCAGATGACCTTGGCTGCCCACCCGATTGCAGATCAGCCCGGCCAAACGCAGTTGGGGATCGAGATCGCGAAAACCGCGGCCGATCGCGGCGATCGAACGTGCCATCCCCGACGCGTCAACTACCAGCAACACGGGCGCGTCAAGCCATTTCGCAATCTGCGCGGTCGAACCGTCTTCACCGCGGGCCGACGCGCCGTCAAACAGGCCCATCACACCTTCGATGACCGCGAGGTCGGCGCCGCTCGACGCGCGCGTAAACGTGCCGATCACCGCGTCGCGCCCCATCATCCAGCCGTCCAGATTCTGCGAGGCCGACCCAGCCGCGCGCGCATGATAGGTCGGGTCGAGATAGTCGGGGCCGCACTTGAAGACCGCGACCTTAAGGCCCCGGGCGCGCAGCGCCCCGATTAGGCCCACGGTGAAAGTGGTCTTCCCGGCACTGCTTTCCGTGCCCGCCACGACCAGCCGCGCAACGTTGATTTGCTGGGTCTCCGGCTCCATTTTCCGTGTTGCCGTGCCGGTCAGGGTGTTTTACGCCTTCGCCGCCAGGCTGCTTTGCGGGTTGAGACTGCCGATATGACCGCTTTCCGTGCCCGCCTTCGGATCGATTAGGCAATTGATGAGCGCCGGCCTGCGGGCGGCCAGCGCGCCGGCCAGCGCATTGGCGAGGGTGGCGGGGTCGGCGGCGTGATAGCCGGCGCCGCCGAAGGCTTCGATCAGTTTTTCGTATTGCGCCTGGCGCATCAGGACGGTCGGCGCCGGGTCGGCGCCGCCGCCGCGATTGATGTCGTCGCCGCGATAAATGCCGCCGTTGTTGAAGACCACGACCGCGATCGGCAGCTGATAGCGGCAGATGGTTTCGATTTCCATGCCGCTGAAGCCGAACGCGCTGTCGCCCTCGATCGCCACCACCGGCTGGCCGCTGATGACCGCGGCGCCGATCGCGAAGCCCATCCCGATACCCATCACGCCCCACGTCCCGCAATCCAGGCGCTTGCGCGGTGCGCGCATGTCGATGACGTTGCGGGCGATGTCCAGGGTGTTGGCGCCCTCGTTGACAACATAGACTTCGGGCTTGTCCGCCAGCACGCCTTTGATCGCGCCCAGCGCGCTGTAGAAGTCCATCGGGACCGGATTGGCGTTCAGCCGCTGTCGCATCCGCTCCAGGTTATGCTGCTTGCGCTGCGCCAGTTCCTCCAGCCATGCACTGCTGGGCCTGATCTGGCCAGGCTTAAGGCGGGCCAAAAGCGCCCCGATCGAGGATGCGATATCGCCCACCACCGGTGCGGCGATGGGCCGGTTGCTGTCGATCTCGGTGGGCATGATGTCGAGCTGAATGAACTGTGCGGCGGGTGAGAATTGCGGACTGCGGCCGTGCTCCAGCAGCCAGTTGAGCCGCGCCCCGATCAGCATCACCACGTCGGCTTGCGCCAGCGCGAACGATCGGGCGGCTGCGGCCGACTGCGGATGGTCGTCGGGCAGCAGCCCCTTGGCCATCGACATCGGCAGGAACGGGATTGCGGTCCGCTCGATGAGGGCGCGAATTTCAGCGTCGGCCTGTGCGTAAGCCGCGCCCTTGCCGAGAATGATCAGCGGATGTTGGGCGCGGGCCAGCACCTCCAGGGCGCGCTCGACCGCTTCGGGCGCGGGAATCTGGCGCGGCGCGGCGTCGAGCACGCGCACCAGCGATCGCGCGCCGGCCGCCGCGTCGAGGGTAGCGCTCAAGACCGCGGCGGGAAGGTCCAGATATACGCCGCCGGGCCGTCCGGAGAGCGCCGCGCGGATGGCGCGTGCCACCCCGATACCGATGTCCTGGGGCCGGTTGATCCGGTAGGCGGCTTTCGCATACGGCTTGGCCGCGTTCATCTGGTCAAGCTCCTCGTAGTCGCCCTGCTGCAGATCGACGATCGCGCGGTCGCTGGAGCCGCTGATCTGGATCATCGGAAAGCCGTTGGTGGTGGCGTTGGCCAGCGCCACCATGCCGTTGAGAAAACCGGGCGCGGAAACGGTCAGGCAAACACCGGGCTTGCGCGTCAGATAGCCGGCGATCGCCGCCGCATGCCCGGCCGATTGCTCGTGGCGAAAGCCGATATAGCGGAGGCCCTCGGCCTGCGCCATCCGCGCCAAATCCGTAATCGGGATGCCGGCCACGCCGAAGATGGTATCGAGGCCGTTGAGCCTGAGCGCCTCGATCACCAGATGAAAGCCGTCGATGCAAGCCGTATTCGCCTCGTTGGCCACGTGACACCCCTTTCGAGCAGCGCTCAGACGACCTTGTTGGCGCGCAGCTTTGCGATTTGCTCCGCGCTGTAGCCCATCCTGCCCAGCACCTCCTCGGTATGCTCGCCCAAAAGCGGTGCGCCGGTAATGACGGGCTTGAAGTCGGAAAATTTGATCGGGCTGCCGACGGTCAGATACTTGCCGCGCAGCTCCTCGTCCACTTCAACGATACTGCCGCTGGCCCGCAGGGCGGGGTCGTAGGCGATTTCCTTCATCGACAGCACGGGAGCGCAGGGCACGCCGAACTTGCGCAGGACCTCGACCGCTTCGAATTTGGTCTTGTCGGCCAGCCACTTTTCGACCTCGGCAAAAATGTCGAACAGGCGCGGCTGGCGCGCGCGCGGTGTGGCGTAGTCGGGATCCTGGGCCCATTGCGGCTTGCCGACCGCCTCGCAGGTGCGCGCCCAGTTCTGCTCTTGGATAGTAAAATAGATGTAGGCGTTGGGGTCTTCTTGCCAGCCCTTGCACTTCAGTATCCAGCCCGGCTGCCCGCCGCCCCCCGCATTGCCGCCGCGCGGCACGGTGTCGGTGAACGTGCCGTTGGGATACTGCGGGTATTCTTCGAGATAACCGACATGCTCCAGGCGCTCCTGGTCGCGCAGCTTGACCCGGCACAGGTTGAGCACCGCGTCCTGCATCGACACCGACACCTTTTGACCCCGCCCGGTCTTCTGGCGGGCGATAACCGCGGTCAGGATACCGATCGCCAGATGCATCCCGGTGTTGCTGTCGCCCAGCGCCGCCGCGCTGACCGTGGGCGGACCGTCCCAGAACCCGGTCGTGGAGGCGGCGCCGCCCGCGCATTGCGCCACGTTTTCATAAACCTTGAGGTCCGCGTACGGGTGGCCCTCGCTGAAGCCCTTGATCGAGCCGAAGATGAGCCGCGGGTTGAGTTCCTGAAGCCGCTCCCACGTAAAGCCCATCCGATCCATCGCGCCGGGCGCGAAATTCTCCACCAGCACATCCGCCTCGCGGATGAGCTGCTCCATGATCGCCTTGCCCTCGGGCGTCTTGGTGTCAAGCGTCAGTG
>Ga0070740_10000941_pt1 | contig 46136 bp, 51 predicted proteins | sample Coa_R2_FD_67286 | JGI IMG/M metagenome (GOLD analysis project Ga0070740, IMG submission 67286) | Surface soil microbial communities from Centralia Pennsylvania, which are recovering from an underground coalmine fire - Coalmine... | ecosystem: Environmental > Terrestrial > Soil > Unclassified ... | reverse complement strand
TTCAAGGTCTAATCTACCAGTATCTACCATCTTTGCTGCATCTCTTACATATTTGGCTCTAAAACCCAACCTACAATCTAAAAGCTGTTTTATTGATGCTGTTGCAAGTTTTTCAGGAGTTGGGAAAGTAAAACATTCATGTTTGTTAAATTCAGTTTTTTCTCCAAATTTTTTACAAATATTTGTTAGCATCAACTTGATATTTCTGATTGAAGCATTTGATGAACAAATAAAAGAGATGTAACACTGGAAAGCATCTTGCCTAATTAGTCTCAAACCCGGAAAGTGCATTATTGCAGAATTAACTATTTTGTCTTTTCTTATTCTTGATAATATTTTTTCCATGTTATCATCTTCTCTGAAAAAATAACCCTCTTTTCCAGAAGATGATATTATTTGAGAGTCCTGTTGGGCAACAATAATCTCTTGGCCATTTACTCCTATCCATTCCTCCTCGATCTTATTCCATAAAAATACTTGACCGCTGTTTATTGTATGTTCTAGATTTATTTTGAATTTGGCATGCATATTATACAGTAATTAATTCACCAGCATCTGGTGCGTGTGCCTTAAAACCAAACCTCTCATAAATCTCTTGAGCAAACTTTGTACATGATTCATTATCTCCATGAATGGTGAGAACTTTGGGATTTCCTTTCAACTTTTTTAGTAACTCAAATAATGATGTTCTGTCTGCATGACCTGAAAATTCAAACTGTCTTACTTCAGCTTCTGCTTTTACATCTTTCCCCTTTGTGTTGATTTTACCAGTTTCCAACAGTTTTCTACCTGGTGTTCCTTCACCTTGATAGGAAACTAAAGCTATTCCATTCTTTTTATCTAATGCAAGATGTTGTAAGTAGAAAACTGCAGAGCCACCAACTAACATACCAGCAGGAGATATTATGACAGAAGGTTCGCCCAAAACATGCTTTCTTTCTTTTTCTCCTTTTATCCAAAGTGCCTGATGAATAGAATCTGCAAACACTTTTGGATCTCGTAGATATTCTGGATATTGGAGCATTATTTCATTTACCTTAACTGCCATTCCATCCATGACAACTCGGTGCTTAAAATTGGCATTTTTTAGAACACAGGCTATCTCTTGAGATCTTTCAACTGAAAATGCTGGCACAAAAAGTGAGCCTTTTCTATCCAGTACTTCATAAGCAAACTCAATAAATTTCTCTTCTGATTCTGTGCGTGGCATCTGATCAGTCTGTGAGTAAGTACTTTCTGTGATTACAAGATCTACCTCCCCAAAATCTAAATCTGCCTCTCTTAGCATACGGGAGCCTCTAGGATTGATATCTGAGGTATAGAACAATCTCTTATTTTCAGACTCTACCAAAACTGAAGCCCCACCTACCACATGACCTGACTCTAGAAGCTGAAATGAAGAATTACCGCGTTCAACTTTTTGCCTATACCCAATTTCCCTTGAATGCATCATCATCTTGGTTAAACTAGACATGTCAAAAGGAAGAGTTTTTCTTTCTAATCTTAACATATCCTCAATTAGTAATCTTGAAAGATCAAAAGTTGGGGCGGTGGCATAGACATCTGTGCTGCCTTTTGTAAAAAGTGCAGGTACATTACCTGAGTGATCCAGATGAGCATGGGTAATAACCGCGGCATTGATTTGATGAGGATCCACCTCTAGGGGGTAAAGAGGTTCTTTACCCAATTCTACGCCATAATCTAAAAGAAAACTTATTCCATCACAATTTATCTGAAACGCAGACCTGCCAACCTCTTTGGCAGCGCCTAACACTTTAACTTGCAAGAATTCAAAATTTTTTTAGAGCCCCTTTAAACCTTTAGAGTCCAGATCGATAGATCCATAGTACTACACGTAGAATTTACAAAAGACTTAATTAGATCAATAAAAAATGATCCGAGTATGGGTAGAACCTTTGAACAATGGTGGAGCACAATCCCAAAAGACCTTAGAGACAAAGTTCGACGAGGCGACGAGGGAAACAAACCATTATTGAACCAAATAAATTGGATTTGGGTTCACAATATGATGAATCAAAAAGGAGATCTGAATCCTACATCGGCAGAATTGCTAGACTGGGTAACATCAGGCCAGATCGAGGCAATGCGCCAAATAAAGAAGTAAAAATTTCAAATTATACTTTCTTTTTGTTTTTATTTTATTTTCAAGTTCAAAATAATTCTATAACTCCGTTATGGATTTTGCAGATGGTTTAAATAGCAAACGATGACTGATCAAAAACAGAATGCCAATAGCAATTCTTCCAGACGTTGATGAGCAAAGATGTATAGGCTGTGCACTATGTGTAGAGATCTGTACTTCTCTTGGCCCAGACGTTCTTCGTGTTAAACCAGTAGATGGTTGGAAGAGAGGTAAAGCATTTGTCTTTTACCCAGAGAGATGCATCTCAGACGGTGCATGCATCGGTGTTTGCCCAACAAAGGCAATCTTCTGGATGAGACCAATGACATACACACCTGGTCAACCAGTACCTCTCCACAAGAACGGTGTATTCGTAAAAGGTTGGGCAGAAGACGCTGCACTTTAAGCGAAATCGCTCTTCCACTTTTTATTATTTTTTAAGATTGAAAAATTTGATTTTTATTTTTGACATTTTTGAGTAATGCTTTAGAAATTCTGTATTTGCTGCATAAACATTTCTGAATTTGTTATGCTTGAAAAATAAATTCCATGTCTTGGCAAATTCTGGAAAGTCATCTGCATTATGATAAATATCTGATGTAACATAATGTGCTGCCGGGAACACATCCGATAGTTCCAATGGGATGATTCCAAGAAATGGGCTGTACTGGCAGAATTGTATATTCTCAATATCTTTTTTGTATCTCTTTTTTAGTGTACTATACTCGTTTGATAGGTAAAATGGTCTTGTCCCACCATCTGGAATAATGACAAGTGTGTTTTTCTTAGTTTTGAATTTGCGTACTATTGAATGAAACCTTGTAACCTCTGGTCTAAACTGGTCCTCTTTTGTAAAGAGAAAAATAGCATTTTCCTTAAAACGAGGTGTCCCGTTGGCAAAAAATGCATTATTCCTACTAAACACAGGCATTGTTTCAAATAATTTGGGATGGGCACGTAACTTTCTTAACGTATACTCCCATAACCTGCCTTCATTTATGGCCTGCTTGACTCTATCTACCTCCGACTTTATTGAATACAAATTATGAAGTGCAAGGCCGTTAATTCGTTCCTCCCTATCTTGTGTCAATAGCTCTTTTGGTTTGAACCTCCTACATACCTCACAATTACATGAAAAATATGAAATTTCTTTGAGATGGCTAGTTCCTTCCTCCATTATGTATCTATCATGCTTAGCATAGAGCATGTATGAGGCAGAATCAAAGGTATCACATCCTAGCGCTACAGCAAGAGGTATGGTAAGAGGATGACCGGCTCCAAAAAGATGCAGAGGGATAAAATCTGGCATCTCTTTTTTTGCCGTAATTATCATATTTGCTAGCAGTTTGTATTGATATGACTCCATAAATTCTACTGGGCTTCCAAGTGCAAGCATTTGAAAACCATCTTTGACCAGAGTTCTTGTAGATTTTTTTACTAGATCCGAGTACTCGCTACCTTGTATTGGTCCTATCCATAGCTGGCCGTTATCGACTCGTGCATCAAGTGTTTCTTTTGAAATTTTTAAAGTGTGATTAACATATTCTATTGCTTTTTTCTTTGAAAGACCTAAACCTGTTGGTCTGTCAAGTGGAATTGCAATATCTGTCATAATCCCCTTTTCAAATTCTAATATCTTTTTGTAGTCTACATCAATATCTCCATATTCTAAAACCTGATAACCGCCAGAATCAGTCATTATGGCTCCATCATAATCTATAATTTTGTGTATTCCTTTCTGTATTGCCTCGTCCCCATAACGTTTTAGCGTAATGTATGCATTAGTTATCACCAAATCAAATCCCATTTCGCGCATCTTTTTTGCTGGTATTGATTGTATTACTGGATGAATTACTGGTACATATGCTGGTGTCTCTACCTTAGCATGATTTGTATGTATGATTCCTATTCTTCCAGCAAGATCTGATTTTTTTATTTCAAACATTTCATAATTTGATTTAATATAACACTATTTGAACCTAGTAAGAAAAGAATCTCTTCATGTCTCCTTTTTTCATGACTAGTTGTAGCCAGTCAACAGTTTCTTCTGTTCTTTTTTTGCCCCTGAATATATCTTCCACTTTTTTTACAATTGAGGAAACTGATCTGTTGGTTGTATCTACCTGAAATGTTTTTTTCTTTCCAAACTCTCTCAGTGCATCATAATAAATTACTCCCAAAATTTCACTTCCTAGATTTTCAAGTGCCTTTTTTTCTGTGTACTGTCTTTTTTTGTATACTGATTGTAATTTGTATGGATTGCGTCTTAATACTATGATACTTTCCACATTTTTAGACGAGACCGCATATGGTGCTAGATGACCCACTAGCAAAGAATTTTTATTTATTTTTTTATCTATTATCTTTCTTAGTTTTTCAACATCTACATCAAACGTTTTATTTTTTTTCTTAAAGATCCCTTCTTTTTTTGCTACCAAATTGATATCTACTAGATCAATTCCTATTTTTTTTGAAATTATCTTTGCAATGGTGTGTTTTCCAGTTCCAGGATTTCCAGTTATTACCTTCAATGCAACACTTCATAACAAGGAAGATTAAACATTTTTGGAATACTAATAAGAGCATCTCTATGACAGTTTTTTTATGCAAATCGGGTTGTTAGGAAAAACCAACGTGGGAAAATCTACCTTCTTTTCTGCAGCAACTCAAACAACAGCTCAGATAGGAAACTATCCATTTACTACAATTGAACCAAATATTGGAATTGCTTATGTCAAAAGTGAGTGTGCATGCAAACATTTCGGTATAAGTCACAATAATCAAATGTGTATCAATGGTACTCGATACATCCCAATAAAATTAATCGATGTAGCAGGGCTTGTTCCAGGAGCACATGAAGGAAAAGGGCTTGGAAATAAATTCTTAGATGATGCAAGACAAGCCGAGGTGTTAATACATGTAATAGACGCTTCTGGTTCAACTGACATACAAGGACAACCAGTCCCAATTGGAACTCATGACCCATTAGAAGATGTAAAATTTGTAGAACACGAGTTTGATCAGTGGATGAAACAAATCCTCCAAAGAGAATGGCAAAAACTTTCAAGAGAGTTAGAAAGTAAAAGTGGAAAAATAATACATGCAATTTCACAAAGGTTTAGTGGACTTGGAATTGATGAATATGATATTGAACTAGTGCTACACAACTTGAATCTTCACACGAAGAAACCTCAAGACTGGAGTGACTCTGATCTACTTTCATTTGTACAAAATCTTAGAAAAAGAACACGTCCTATTGTTATTGCCGCAAACAAAACTGATCTTTGCAATGATTTGAATATTATAAATGAACTAAAAAAAACACATCATGTGATACCATGTAGTGCAGAAACAGAACTTCTTTTAAGAAAAGCCGCAAAAAACAATATCATAGAATACTTACCTGGGCAAAAGACCTTTAAAATAAAAACAGGGATTACCATTAGTCCACAACAACAAAAAGCTCTTGAGCTTGCAGAAAAAATAATCTCCAAATTGGGTGGAACGGGAGTTCAGCAAATATTGGATTTTGCGTGCTTTGATCTCTTGAAATTAATCACAGTGTATCCAGTAGAAGATGAAACAAAACTATCAAACAAAAATGGTGATATTTTACCAGACGTAAAACTATTGCGACAGGGCTCTACTGCAAAAGATCTTGCCCAATCAATCCATGCTGATCTTGCTAAGGGATTTCTCTTTGCTATAGATGCAAAAACAAAGCAAAGAATAGGAGTCGAACATAAGCTCAAAAATGGAGATGTCATAAAAATAGTCTCAAGTCTAAGTAGGGGATAAAATGTGTTAAGTTTGGGTATTGAAAGCACAGCTCATACATTTTCTTGTGCGATTATTGAAAAAAAAGGAAAGCAAGTAAAGATCCTCTCTGACGTAAGAAGGATCTATAGACCTCCTGAAGGACAAGGAATACACCCAAGAGAAGCCTCTAGACATCATGCAGAAAACTCACCTCAAGTTCTCGCTGACTGTCTCCAAAAAGCTAATGTGAAAATTGATGAACTTGATATTATATCATATGCAGCAGGCCCAGGACTAGGTCCTTGTTTAAGAATTGGCGCAGTGGTGGCTCGCTCTTTGGCATCATATTACGATATTCCGATTTATCCCGTAAATCATGCACTGGGACATATAGAACTTGGAAAGATGTTAACTGGAGCAAAAGATCCTCTGGTACTTTTGGTATCTGGGGGTCACACTATGATACTTGCCTTTCTTTCAGGAAAATGGCGTGTCTTTGGTGAAACATTAGATATAACACTTGGGCAATTACTGGACCAAATTGGGAGATATGCAGGATTTGCATCACCCTGTGGACCTAAAATAGAAGAGCTTGCATCCCAGTCGTCAAACTATCTATCATTACCATATGTTGTAAAAGGCAACGATGTATCATTTTCTGGTATACTATCTGCCACAAAAAGAATAATTCCAAAAGGACTTGAAGATGCATGTTTTTCATTACAAGAAACCGCTTTCTCCATGATAGGTGAGGCAGTAGAAAGAGCGTTATCATTTACAGGAAAAAAAGAACTTTTGATTGTTGGTGGAGTTGCCGCAAACAAAAGATTGTCTGAAATACTTCAAAGTATATGTAAAAGACACAGCTGTAAGTTCTTTGTGGCACCAAAAGAATATGCAGGAGATTGTGGTTCCCAAATATCTTGGCTTGGATTGTTAGAGTCAACAGTAAAGTCTGGTGAAAAAATGGAAAATACTTTTGTCAAACAATCTTGGAGATTAGATACAGTGAATATCCTTTATTGAGGTGAATACTTTGATATGGCGTCTTTTAGCTCTTTTTCCCATTTTCCATTGCTATATACACCAAACTTGTAGGTTTTCTCGCCTTCGTCTGTCTTGATCTTGATTCTGATTTTTTTGATGAGCCATCCTTCCTTTGCAACCTCTATAATCTGATCTAATTTTGCCTCAAGAACTGTTTTTCCAAACTTTTTTGAAAAATCAAGTATTCTTCCCTCTGTCTTGTCAAAAGCTAATCTCAAGTTTGTTAACGTGAGAATGCCAGCTCCAAGTGAATCTTCTGAACAATCTTCTTGTAGCAGTCGTTTCTCATTAGGTTCCATATTATCACGTCATAATCCTGTGTTATAATAGTATAATGGGGTTTAGTAAATTTGAAACTGCACTGAAACTTAAATTATGATCAAATGAGCACCAACTTGTTGAGACTACTCAAGAAGGGTGCGGAAGCAGACATATTCATTACATCATGGAATGAAAAAAAAGCAATACTCAAAGTACGAAAGAAAAAAGAGTATAGAAACGAGATACTTGATGCTAGACTACGAACATTGCGAACAATAAGAGAGGGAAAGATGATTCACGAGGCAAAGAAATTTGGAGTAACAACACCGATTGTCTATTTTGTAGATCCAAAAAAATGTGAAATTTATCTACAATTTATAGATGGTAGGCTGGTACGAGATCTTCCAAAAAAATCAATAATCAAAAAATGCAAAGATATTGGAAACATAGTTGGCACACTTCATAAAAATGGTCTTATGCACGGTGATCTTACCACTTCGAATTTTATTTTATCACCAAAGGGATTGGTGCTACTTGATTTTGGTCTTGCGCAAAGAGCAAACCAGATAGAAGACTATGCTATTGATTTACGTCTTTTCAAAGAGGTTCTCAATAGTGCACATGCTGACATATTTCATGAGGCGTGGAATTCATTCTTGCAAGGCTATGAAAAGATATTAGGTAAAACCATGACAAATAAGATAATCTCACATGTACAAATAATTGAAAAAAGAGGGAGATACGCTAATGTCATCTGATATCTTTTTTGCAAGCTCAAATAAGAACAAGTATGCAGAAGCTAGAGAGATTCTTGAGGACTTTGGAGTTAAGCTAACATTTCTAAAATGTAAATTGGAAGAAATCCAGTCAGATTCTCTTGAGAATATTGCTATGCACAAGGCATTGCAAGCCTTCTCTATCTGTTCACAACCAGTAATTGTAGAAGATGATGGTCTTTTCATAGACTCGCTAAATGGATTTCCAGGACCTTACTCGTCATTTGTACTTGAAACCATAGGAAATAAAGGCATTTTGAAGCTTTTATCAAAACAAAGATCTGCCAACTTCAGATCAGTTATTGCTTTTTGTGAAAAAATAGACAAAGTTAGTCTTTTTGATGCAAATGTCAGAGGTAAGATATCAAGAAAAGAACAAGGAAGAAGATGGGGGTTTGATCCAATCTTTATTCCACAGGGAAAAAATAAAACTTACTCTTTGCTTGATGATAAAAATAAAATCTCACATAGGTACGTATCTCTTGAAAAATTTGCTAATTGGTACTTGCATAAGCGGAAATCCAACGATTAGTAAATCGTTTTTGGTTTTGAAGTACAACAATTCTTGACATTTCACTTTCATCCATTACTAAATAAATCCCACTCTGTCTGGCAAGTTCCTTTGCAAAATGTCTTACTTCTGTGATATTTAATACGTTTGAAAATTCCAATCTATTGGTTGATCTACCTACGTGCATGTATGATTTTATTTCAATAAAATGCGCGTTTCCATTTTTTATCATTTCTGCATATTTTGGAATTAATTCATCACTACAGTTATAACCTTTAATCAACGTGAATCTTAATACAGTTCTCGTATCTAGTCTTGATAGTATCTTAAGACTTGAATTCCATCTTTCCCATGCATCCTTGTACTTTGGTCTGTTTACTAGTTCAAAAATTTCTCTGTTTGGAGCATTGGTAGACAAATATATCTGAGTAGGAAGGGCATTTTCATTTTTTAGCCTCTCCAACATTTCTGGTTCTTGCCCGTTTGTTACCAAAAAGATTGATTTTGTAGTGGCAAGTCCCCTTAGATATTTTATAAGATCAGGTAATTGTGGATACATTGTGGGTTCGCCTGAGAGCGATATTGCATAATGACTTGGAAGTAAAGATTCATCTAGCTTTGTTTTATCGCTTCGTGGATCGCCATAATGACCCATTATCAGTTTTCTTCGTTCTTCCATCAAACTAGTTACAATTACTTCTGGAGGGGCTACTTTTTCTGGCGACATTTTCATTGCACTATAAAATTCCATTGGTCTCCAGCAGTACACGCATCTATTTTCACAAAACATTCCAGCAGGAGAAAATTCCATGCATCTATGAGTTGAAATTCCATAGAACTTGTGTTTGTAACAATCTCCGTCATTTTTGAACGACTTTTTTGTCCAATGACATAGTTCTACAGTTCCATGATCTGAAACTCCATATTTTGCATTCTTTAACTGGCTGAGAATCATTGGTTTTATTTGAATAAATTCCTGTGTATCTATTGATTCTCCTGAACAACTCATGTGTCAAATTTTGTGTATGTTTTAATTAAATCTAAGGGGACAATGTTGAAACACATGGTGCGTTTTCCATAGGAATACATAGGATGTGTCCAAGGTATAACATGCTGTAAAAAACAACAGCTGCGGTAATTCCCATTGAGAGATACCAATTTCTCCACTTCATGTGGCGAATTCTTTTTTTGTTGCTAATAAACTTACGCCTGATTACCAGATCATTTTCATAGTTTTAGACTGGAATAAATCTGAACACAAAACTATCTTATAGGACATGTTGACTATCATCGACAATGGATGCTGCCAGAATTGTTAAGATAAAAGAACCACTTGAGATCCAATCTCTTGAAACTCCAAAACCTAGAGGTTCCCAAGTTCTCATTAAAGTAGAATCAGCTGGTGTTTGTCATAGTGATATACATCTATGGGATGGTGGATACGAAGGAATTGGAGGACAGATTATAAAAACAACTGATCGAGGTGTAAAATATCCATTAACCCCCGGGCATGAGGTAGCAGGAGTTGTAGAGAGTAGGGGTGAAGAAGTAGAGGGATTTGCAAAAAATGACAAAATACTTGTCTTTCCTTGGATAGGTGAAGGTCTATGCCCTGCTTGCAGAATAGGTGAAGAAAATCTCTGTGATAAACCACGCTCTTTAGGAGTTTACAATGACGGTGGATATGCAGAATATGTTCTTGTCCCTCACTACAAATACCTTGCAAGAATAAATGAATTAGATACTGATACTAGTGCACCTCTATCATGCTCTGCTCTGACAGCTTATGGCGCAATTAAGAATGCTCATCTTAAACCAGCTGATAATGTAGTAATTGTAGGAGCAGGAGGGCTTGGCCTAATGGGAATTCAATTGGCAAAAGCAATTAGCGGAGCAAGAATTATTTCCTTAGACGTTAACGATGATAAATTAAAAGTAGCAAAACAAAGCGGTGCTGACTTTACTGTTAATTCCTCCAAGGTGGATCCCGTAAAAGCTATAATGGAATTAACAGGAAATCTTGGTGTGGATGCTGTGATTGATTTTGTAAATGCCAGCAAGACAGTAGAAACCGATATGCAAATGCTCAGAAGAAGAGCACGTGTTGTTCTAGTAGGTCTGTTCGGTGGCGCATTGCAACTAAATCTTGTAACCATGCCAACAAGAGCATACAAGCTGATAGGATCATACACGGGTTCTATGACAGATATGATTGAACTAATTTCATTGGCTCAGAGAGGAGTAATCAAACCAGTTATCTCAAACAAGTTTAAACTCAATCAAGCCACTGAAGCCTTGACAATGCTAAAAGAAGGGAAAATCATTGGTAGGGGCGTTATTAATCCTTAAAATGCGGATTGAATACAAATAGGTACTACAAATTTAGACTAGTTTAGTTAAGATTAATACTGGATTGAAAAGGATTTTCCTTCATGTGGCCCTTGTAGTACAGTGGCGAGTATAGGGGACTGTGGATCCCCGGACAGGGGTTCGATTCCCCTCAAGGGCCTTTTTACTAATTATGGTCCTACGTCTAGAATATTCAAAAGTTATCGCTAAAGTTTCTTGTATGCTTGTCTATTTCATCTTGGGGGGAAGGTGTTTTGTTTTCATGCTTGTGTTCTGATTTGTGGATACGTTTTTCCATTTTTTCTTCGTGTTCTTTTCTTGCATGATGAAGTCTATCTGCCTCATGAATGAACTCTTTTCCACATTCTGAACACTTTACAATGGTATGATGGTGATCATGTCTTGCATGATTTATCAATTCTTCATACTTTGAAAACTTTGAATTGCATTTTTCACACTTGAACTTACTGCCAAAAAATTTCATATTTAGGAAAGGTTATAGCTGGATGGATAAGAATGTTGCATATGATATAGTGAACCTTATGGTATTCTAACTGTGACAAAACCATAATACAAGTTCAAATATTTCAGAGTGCATAATATTACATGATATCAATATCTCGTCATGAGATATATGGTAAAGCCAGAGCAGGATCTGTAGCAGGAATTGCAGGTGGATTTGCTCTCCTAGTGTCGTTCTTTGGAATAGATGCAAGCTTGAATCTTCCCCCAGGAAGCTTCTACATGATGATAGGGCTTGCAGTAGGATTCCATGGAATGTCGGCAATAGTCTTTGGTGGATTGATACACATGCTTACAGCAGCTACAATCGGAGCAGTTTTCTGCATGTGTTCTATATTGCATCCAATACTAAATCTAAGAAGCATATGGAAGGGAATATTTGCAGGAGGAGTAACGGGACTAGAAGTCTATGCGATATTTTTCTTGCCAATAACCTTGTACATCATGATCCCAACCATTGATTCAGTTATAGGACAAAGTCTTGTATCAGAACAGGAACGCCTTGCAGTAACTGTCATCAAAGCACACTTGGATACAATAATCTGGGGGGCTCTTATTCTCCATGTCATCTATGGTGCAGTGATGGGATTTTTTGTGGGCATGGTTGTGCATGACGACTACAAGAAAATGCCGAAAAAGAGTCTGTTTGACCTCGAATCAGAATCTATGCCTGCAACATAGATTCTCATTATTTTTTGTTGTTTTTGAGTTTTAATCAGAATAGTGGATGATTTTTAATACATTATGACATCGTTTTTCTACTAATTTGAAATTTATATGGAAACGCAAATCCAAAAATATAAACTTCATTTTGTAATCATAGAACAAATATTTTGATATTTTGCAGTTTGCAAGAAATTGAATTGTTGGTATGAAAATCAGGTGGCGAGAATCGTCCCTAGTTTTTTAAGAATGAAATAATGTAAATCGAGCAAATTGAGCTTACCAACTTCAAGTCATGCATATGGAATAGGATTGATTACAGTAATAGTCGGTGCTGCAGTTGGTATATCATACTATCAACTTTATTTCTTGCCTGAATATAACACAAAACCACATGTAAATCAAAAAATTCTAGAGCCAGGTCAGAAAACTACTATAAATATTGTTGAAGGTTCTGTAAACCAAGACCAACCACAAAACTTTCTACCAAAGACGCAAACAATCCAACTGGGAGTAAACAATCTGGTGGTATGGAAAAATGATGACAACGCTGTTCATTATGTGACTCCTGTAAAACCATTCAAGGATCTATATAGTGGGGATTTTGGTTCTGATGCAATAAAGTCTGGTAAAACCTATACTTTCCTGTTTACACAAGAAGGAAAAATACCATACTACTGCAAAGTACATCCGTGGATGAAGGGCGAGATAGACATAGAACATGGATCTCTAACATCATAAATCAGATTAGCTAAATTTTTGTAAAATAGGATTTGTAACCAAGTACTTGATTAGTTAGACATTATTGCAAAAATTTAGGTATTTTTCTTACTATATGTGATACCGATATCCTTCCAGGACCTAGTACCATAACAGTACACAAAATTGCAAGTGCTAGAAGTTCAAGTTCAACTCCACCATTGCCAGAAAACGATGACATTTTCTTAACATAAATTATTGCGCCTAACATGTCAATTGCAAGCAGTGCACTTGATATTCTTGTCAGAATTCCAGCAATGAGAAACGCACCACCTATTAATTCAAGCAATCCAACAGGAAGAGCAAGTTCTGAAGGTAGATTATGGCTCGAAAGAAATCCCAAAAACCCACTGCCAAATTTTGGCTGGCTATGTACTATGAATAAAATTCCCACCACAACTCGTAATCCAATGTGACTCAAGTCGTGCAGTATACTAGTTCTAAGCGTAGATTCTGTCATATACCAAACAATATGTGACTGCTTAAAAAATATCTTGTGATTACCATCATTGAAAACTCAAATATGCTTTTTGTGTTTTGATTTGCTTTAAATTAATTGTATTAAATAGAAAAGATTTGGTAAAAAGGATCTCTAGAATCCAGCATGTAATAAGGAGAGTAAAAACGTCTTGAACAAGAATATTACAAACACAATTAATGGTACAGGATCTTTGTTTATATAGATCCTGTCACAAAAGTTGAATTCCATGTGCTCTTCTGTGCACTAGTAATTCTTCTTCACTTGATACCACATATCCGCACATTTCACATCTCAGAAAACCAAAATCTTCAATTGGTACTTCCTTGGATATCAAAAAAGTTTTGGAGTCAATTTTACGTATGCTATACTCAGTCCTGTTGTTATCCTTGAGAAAGGATCCTAGAATCTTCTCCACATCAGATGCGTCTAACATAACAGATGATTCTTCTGTTTCTACATCGTATTGATGCTTCTTTAGATAGTTTTGCAGCTCTGACGCCATATCACTATCCCCTGCGCAGTCTATGGTTATCATCATGTTATTTTATGAGAACCACATGAGCAATATGTATTGCTGGAAATACATTTGGCTAGAAAATTATTGTCATCTTGTTGCTTGATTGCCTTTTTTGTAGCTTGATGACTGAAAAGTCTTCTAATGCGATTTAGAATATGCCAAATTTACTTGATTCCATTTCCTCTTTTATGGCAAGCTTGACCTTTACATTTCTCTGTACTACCTTATCATTTAACCATGTTAGAAACTTGTGGTCAAGGCCCTTGCCTTTTACCTTCTCAAAGTCTGGCCCCATTTGTTCTGAAAGCCTTTTCACAAGTGACCGATTCACACAAACTACGTAAAAATGCCAACCAAAAGCAAATTCAGAATCTGTTACTATGAAGTCATTTTCGCCGTGAACCATTTGTTCTAGGTTCCTTAATGTGTTGATGATAGCTTTACTAGAATTTTCATAATCTGTGGCAGATACATTGATGTTGATTCTTTCTTGAATCATAATTTTCTATATGTCATATGCAAATAAAAGCATGACTAGTCATAGAATCTTTTTGTCCAGCAGATGTTCTACTTCTATATTAAAAAAAGTCTTGAGAATCCCCATATAGCTCTTGACAGGATCAGGTATATCATTTCCACATGCAATTCCTAAATTCTTTGCATTTATCCAAATTACCAATGTTTGAAGTATGGTAAGGAACCTATCACTATTGGAATCCTTGGAGCCTATTGCCTTTGTATATCTCTCTGCAAACTCCCATGCAACAACAAAATCAATACAATCAGTTTCAAATATTGCAAGAGTTTGTTCTTTTAGGTCCTTTGCTTTTTTAAATGGAAAAATATTCAAAATATAGGGAAAGCTAACTTTGTCAGGAATGCAACCTAGGAGCGGCCCCCAGATAGTAATTACTTTGCAACCTTCTCTCAAGTTTGCAAATTTTGATAGCATTTTTTCATTTATTTTTTCATCAGAAAACCAATACAGTATCACACTTGCATTACTCAAATCTGAATTCAAAATGTCTTGACAAATAAATTCACTATTCGTAAGATGCTTTTCATCTGACATTTGTCTAGCTTTTATTATTTTATCTTGATTATTATCTATCCCAACTGCCTTTTTGACTTTAAATTCATCAAGTGCAATCATTACACTTTTTCCTCTGCCACATCCTAAATGATAAAAAATATCATCTCTTGTTAATCCAGCAAATCTGAATATGTCACGTAAAGTATCTTCTCGTAATTCTACTTCCTCCCCACTAATAATGGAATCTGGAAGTGATGCCAGATATTCTTCTATTTTCATAACATATTGATAACATTAAACTAAATTTATTCTCTTATTCTTTCCAGTGTAGAAACAGCTTGCCATAATGTGACTCTAACATACGATGGCATGTTGGGATCTTGTGTTACATCATCTAATGCACTGATAGCATTTGCGGCTCTCACAGAGACTGAATACTCTTGTTTTTTCAACTCAACCACAAGATCTGCCAAGCTTTTCTTTATGTTCTTTGGTGTTGATGGATTTGCTACAATTTCTTCTAACGTTTTGATAGCTGCATTGAGAGTTTCTGCGTTTTGATTATTTTTCTCAGCCATGACACCATTCAAGCTAATGCTAATTGCGTTTCTATTATAAAGTTTGCACTATGCTTCAAGAAAGATATTTCCTGACTCTATTATCACTTTGTATGACTTCAAATCTTTGATCTTTACTGGAAATGAAGACATTTTGCCTGTTTTGCAATCAAATTCTGCTCCATGCCAACCACAAACCACTGTGGAGCCTTTCAAATTACCTTCTGAAAGACTTGCTCCTGCATGAGTGCAAGTATCATCCATGGCAAAATAGTTGCCATCAATATTAGCTACCAATACGTCTTTTCCATCTGCTGTTATTTTTTGCATCTTCCCTGGAGGGAATTCTTCTACTTTGCCGATAATTATTTTTCCCATACGGTATCATCAAACATAAATCTATTTTAGTGTTAAATTACCATATTCATACAAATTTTACAGTGTTTTGCAATTTTCCTAATTTCTCTATTTCCATTTCGATTCTATCTCCATCTTTTAGGAAAATAGCATCTGGCTTGTTGAGCATTACCCCTGCTGGAGTACCTGTAGAAATTATGTCTCCCTTTTCCAATGTCATTGCCTTACTTAGAAGTGATACAATTGAGTATACTTGTAAGTGCATATTGGAGGTAGAAGAATTCTGTCTTATCACTCCATTTACTTTTGTAATCATTTTCAGGTTCTGTGGATCATCTATTTCATCCGCACTGGTAATCCATGGTCCACATGGAGCAAACGTATCCATGCCTTTTGCTCTAGTGAATTGTTTATCTTTTGCTTGTATGTCTCTTGCTGAGGCATCGTTTAAGATCATGTATCCGAAAACAGCTTTTTTTGCATCTTCTATGGAAATATTCTTACAGTCTTTACCAATTATTACGGCCAGCTCTATTTCATAATCAAGTTTGGATACAAATGATGGACAAAGAATGTCTGAGATAGCTCCATTGAGGGTAGTTCTTGGTTTTATAATTATGGCAGGTTCATCTGGAGGAACCAAATTTTGTTCTTTTGCATGATCTTTGTAATTGAATGCTAGACAAATTATTTTTGACGGATTCGGAATGGGTGGAAGAAGTTTAAAGTCAGCTAATTTTTCATTAAAATTTAATTTGGTAATCTTTGATTTTATCTCATCATACCATCCATCAAATAAGAAATCCTTGATACTCTGTGGTATTGGAATACCGGTTTGAGCAATCATTGCTTCTTTTGTCAGAATCTTGTCACCATTAACAAAAGCATATGTTTCCATATTTTCTCTAAGTAATCTCGCAATCTTCATTTTCTTCACTTATGTGTGTATATCACTTGATTCGCAGAATCTTTTCTGCAATATCCGTATCTTACGAACTGGATTTCTGTACCCACATTTAACTCTAAGTAGTAAGGCTCAGTTAATGCTTGCTTTATTTCTAGACTGTTTTCATTAAATTCATCATTTACAAAAAGTATCTTTGGTATTACAACCTCTATGCTTACTGCGTTGTTGGTTGAAATCCATTGGACTTTTGGGATTCCAGCTTTATAGTCTGTACCAATTATTTCTCCATGAATATCTGAACTAACTTTGGTTATACGAATGTTGTATAATTCTAAAAGTCTGACCTCATCTCCAACTTTCAAATTCTCTGCATCTTGTCTAGATATATAAAAAGTTCCATCCACTCTCACTTTTCTTTTTCCCATATCTTTTTGTGGGTGGTTGGGTATCTCAATCTCAGTCATAGTGTTATTTGAGACAAGTAATTTTACTGGATCAAAAACAATGAACAGCCTAATGCTGGCAGGATCTATGATTTTTCGATTAAAAGATTCCAATGTTTCAAATGGCGCAAAAGTATCTGATTTTGTAAAACTTAAAGAAAGAACAAATTTTCTGATGGCCTCTGGAACAATTCCCCTTCTACGTAATGCCTCCAGAGTGGGAAGTCTAGGATCATCATATCCTGATACACGTCCATCCTGAACAAGTGGTTTGAGTGCTCTCTTTGAAACCGGCATTCCCTCAAATTCTAATCTTGAAAACTCTAACATCCTCGGTTTTCTCATATTTAATTTGTCTAAAATTGTGTAATAGAGCTCATTTCTCAACTCATACTCTTTTGTTCTAAAAGCATGGGTAATTCCATCTATGCTATCTTCTATAGCTACTGCAAAGTCGTAATTAGGCCAGATTCTATACTTATCTTTGTGTATAGGGTGTGGCTCATCAATAATTCTAAGTAATGTGGGATCTCGCATAACAGTATTTTCTGAATGCATGTCACCTCGAAATCTTACTATTGCTTCTCCCTGCTTGTATTTTTTAGACATATTTTCCCAGCGTTTAATGTTCTGAGATTTATCTCCTGCATTACACTTGCATGGACGCATTTCACGTCTGTTTATACTAATGGTCTCTTTTTCACAAGTGCATACATATGCATATTCATTTTCTAATAATTCCTCAGCTTTTTTATAAAGAATCTCCATGTCATCCGAAGTATTTTTTACTCTGTCATATTTTACACCCAACCAATCAAGTCCTACCTTTATAGCTGCATAATATTCTAATCTCTCATTTTCCGGATTTGTATCATCAAATCTTAAAATTAATTTTCCACCATACATTTTTGCATATTCTTCATCAATTATTGATGCTTTAGCATGACCTATGTGTGGATAACCATTTGGTTCTGGAGGGAATCTGGTTATTACTTTTCCATATTCTGCACCTTCTAATGGTGGCAAGCCTTCCCGTTCTTGTTTTGGTTTTATGACAAGTAAGTCTGGATAACTATTCTCAAGTTCAGATTTCTGAGCGCTAATCGATATGCTGTTTACTTCAGACACTATCTGTGTGATTAGTGGTATTATCTCTTTAATTCTGGAGCGTAATTCAGGTCTTGTTCCAACTACCTTTGAAATTATTGTATCATTTCTTGTTTTTCCATCGTGTTCAGATGCATTAAGAAGGGCAATTCCACGTATTATCCCTTTTATCTCTTCATCCAATTACAGACTCCTCTCTACAACAAAATCCAATAAGGAGAGTAGTTCAGTTTTCCCATCAGAGTCATAAACTGATATCGCTTTTCTGGCCATGTTAGAGTGATAAGATGCTTTCTGTCTGATGATCCTATCTATTCCAAGAGAAGATATAGTTGCAACTGCTTTTTCAACATCGTTTCTAGTTGCAGAATTGTTTCCAAATGCTTTTAGGATGTTTTTTTTCTCTTGACCTCTTGCCTTCTTAAGGGCCATTAAAATAGGCAATGATTTTTTTCCTTCACGTATGTCATTACCAACAGGCTTTTTCGTAACTTTAGGATCACCTATTACGCCAATTAAATCATCAATTATCTGAAAAGCAATTCCTAAATTTTTGCCAAATGTTGATAATCTCTTGATATCTTTAGTTGTTTTACCTGCTGAAATTGTTCCCATTGCACATGATGCAATAAAAAGTGATGATGTTTTTTTCTCTATCATGTTGATGTATTGAGTTTCTGTAGGTATCTTTTTTGATTTTGCCATGCTTATGTCCAAAACTTGCCCCTCGCAAACATCTGTGCATGCTTTTGCTAAACTGGCTACAAGTAACAATCCAATACCTTTTGATGCACCCAGATAGGAATGTGAAATAGTCTCAAATGCTTTTGAGAAAAGCAAATCGCCTGCCAAGATTCCAACTGGAATACCAAATTTTATGTGTACGGTTGGAACTCCATGTCGTACCTCATCATTATCCATTATATCATCATGAACCAGAGTAAAATTGTGAATCATTTCAATCGATGCTGCTGCAGGCATAGCTTGTTTTATTGTGCCCCCTACTATCTGGCAACTCTTTATGACCATGTATGGGCGAAGTCTTTTTCCACCATGTTCTATCATGTACCTAGCAGCTTTGTATAGATCTTGAGGATCACCTCTGAGTCTAGACAAAAGAAATGAATCTATTCTAGCAGTTTTAGAAATTTCATTAATATTCATTCTGTTTTTAGCTCCCATTTGTTATCTGGAAAATGATACTTTAATGACTTTTCAACAATCTCCTTAAAATTATCCGTATTCCAAAGTTTGAGTATGTTTTTGTGTTTCTCGTCAATATCGTTATTTGATTTTTGCAAAAAATATAATGCCACAAGCATCCAAGGGCAGAAAATTTGCGGTGATTCATTTACTTCTTGCATAAGTTGTTCAAGCGTAACCCACCTTATCTCTGATATTTCATCCTCAACAAGCTTAATCTTTGAAGGATCATCCAATATGCCTATCAAGGTACCACAAATTTCATTCTCAGAGCCAATGTTCTTGTATGGTACATGATATTCAAATTTATTCAAATAATCTAGTTTGCAAGTGATTCCTAGTTCTTCAGGTAATCTTCTTTCTCCAGAAGATACGTATGTTTCTGATTTTCTTGGATGACTTGCTACAGTTCCATCCCAATCTCCTGGCCAAAGCATCTTGCTTTTACTTCGCTGTGTGAGCAATAGTTTTCCTTCGTTATTGAAAAGTAATATTGTAAATGCTCTGTGAAGTATTCCATTTGGCAAATGACATTTGACCTTCTCCTCAGTACCAATTGGATTGTCATCTTTATCTACCAGAATCAAATATTCTGCCATTTTATCTCCTGAATATGGTTCCTTCAAAACCTCTACCATTTATTGCATTTACTATTCGATTTGGGAATTTACCATTAACAAAAAATACTTCAATGCCATTTTTAGAAATTACTCTTGCTTCTTGAATCTTTCTTGTCATGCCTCCAGTTACATCCATGGAAACTTTTGTTGTGATGGGCTTTTCTGATCTAAATTCACTGACTAGTTTTCTAGTTTTCATATCTGAATATACGCCATCTACATTAGTTGCAAAGATGGCAAGACGTGGTTTAAGTATCTTAGATAAGATGCCCATTATTTTATCCCCAGATAGTATGTAGAACTTGTTTTTTCCATACCACATGACGTCACCATACGAGATAGGTATCAATCCAGAATGTGCAATCTTGGGTATTTCTTTTACTTTTCTTTTTATTGGTTTATCTCCAATCATAAAGTCACTTGGAGGTACACAATATGGATTCAATCCAGATTCTACAAATGATTTCAATATGATGCTGTTTAACTCCACCATGGAATTTTTTACTAAAGATACTCCCTTACTGTTGTATCTGTCTGGTTTTGTATGCATGTCATATTTAACAGACCAATAATGACCAAATGATCCTCCGCCATGTATTATGATCATTGGTTCTTTTACTTTTTTCAGATGTATTGATATATTTCGTATTAAAGTTTTGTTGGGAGCCAATGGTCTTTCTTTATTTGTTATTATTGAACCCCCAAGCTTTATGAGAATCATTGATTTTTTACATTGTTATTAACGGTTTTAAAAAGTATCTTAATTCATTACGTGTATGTTAAATTATATGTTACCAAATCACATGTAGACCATACCATCATAATCTACTTTTGCAACAAAACAATCTGCAAGTTTTCTTAAATTGGCAAGAGTAGATTCTGTATTGTTTTTATCAACAAGAGAAATTATACATCCACCTCCTCCAGCTCCAGTTAACTTGGAACCGTAGGCGGTTTTTGTTGCTTCGTTTATTAGCGTCCTTATTTTTTCGGTCGAAACGCCTATCTGTTCTAATAGTTTTTGATTTTCAGACATTAGCATACCCATTTTTTCAAGGTTATTTTCTGTGAATGCATGTATGGCATTTTTTATTATTTCATCTTCTTTTGCACATAATTCGTTGAATAAATTCTCATTTTTTTCTTTAAACTTTTTTACTTGATTTACTATTCTTTGAGTGTTGTGAATTTGTGCAGAATTTGCAATTATCAAATCAAAGTTATTCTTAAATGATAATTCTTGAAATCCACTGGTTGTATCATATGTGAGGAATCCTCCAAACACAGATACTGCTGAATCTGCACCAGATGTATGTTTGAATATGGTTTTTTCGGCTTCAATAGATTTTTTAAGTATCTCATTTTTTGATAATTTCTTAAACAATCCATTAACTGATGCAGTGGCAGCTACACATGCTGCAGATGAAGATCCAAGACCTACTCCATGTGGGATTTCTGACTCTAAAATTAACTCAATTCCTTTATCATGAGAGTTCCTTCTTAGTGCATCATAAGCAATGTAGAAAAATGGTTTTAGAAATTTTGGAGAAATTGAATCCAAATTGCCTAGTTCATCTAATCTGACCTCTTTATTTCCTAATACCGTTTTTACTATCGCTTTTTTTTCATTTATGAATTGAGAACTAGCTGTAATTCGTTTATCAATAGAACATAGTATTGCTTTTGTACCATATACTACAAAATGTTCACCAAAGAGAATTACTTTTCCTGGTGCAGAAGCTATTGATTTCATGTGAAAACTATCGATGCATATCCGACTACCGAATTCTTGTCTCCAGATATATCGCCACTTGTAGCATATTTTATTAACTCTCCTCTAGTGGCTCCAAGTTGTTTGCAAGCTTCCATTACAGATGCTATCGCCCCATATCCACATGCTGTAACCTGTTTCTCTTGTAGTATGGTATAAAATCTGTCTATATCTAAAGATAATATTGGTTCTATCAAAGCAGAGTCTTGTTTGTGAGCATAATCATTTGGTTCGTAATGTGTAAAATCTGACGATGCTATTATGATACTTTTTTTGTTCTTTGCAATTCTTGCAATTGCGGCACCAATGCTTTTAGCCGTTTTGTAACTCTGATCATTTAAAATTATTGGCAAAATTTTGAACTTGTGTGAATAAATCTCTTGAAGAATAGGAATCTGAACCTCTAAACTATGATCCTTGGAATGAGAAAAAAAATCCAACTCTATGAATTTAGAAATTCTATTGATCTCCATAGCAGATTCTGTATCAACTTCAATGTCTCCAAGAGGCGTTCTCCATACTGCGTCTTTCATAGTAGCTACATCCGATCCAATTCCCCAGTGATTTGGACCTACGATTATTACAAGTTCTGGTTTCAGTCCTGAAATGGCATAGTACGAATTTGCTGCTATTGGTCCTGAATACACATATCCTGCATGTGGACAGATTACACCAAAAATTTTTTTTTTACTCGTAGTTGGCTGTATCTTTTTTGGACCATAATCATGGAAGAAACAATCTCGTATTGTTTTCTTTAATTCTTGATTTGTTTTTGGATAGAACATGCCAGCAACAGCTGGTGTTCTTATCTGCATTGTTTTATTGCCTCTGAGATCTTGATCTTATCTGAGGAGTTCGTTCAACTTCTTCTTCTAATTCTTCCTCAGTAATTTTTGTCTCAAAGTCGTCAATTTCATATTTCATTGGTTCTTCTTCTTTAAGCTCACCTTTTTGCAGCAAGATCTCTCTTGCTAAGAGCCAATATGTTGCAGCCAGTGATTTTCTGCCTCTGTTATTAGCTGGAATAACTAAATCTACTTTTGAAGTTACGTTATCTGTATTAGATATGGCGATTACGGGAATACCTGCATTGGTAGCTTCAACGATTGCTTGCTCATCCACTTGAGGATCTGATACCAAAACTAATGCTGGTTCCATGTAATATGGCAATAATGGATTTGTAAGAGTTCCTGGCATGAATCTACCTAGCATTGGTTTAGCTCCAGTTATTTCACAAAACTTCTCTACTGGGGTACTTGCATATTCTCTTCCGGAACATATCAGAATCTTGGAAATGTCTGATCTATTGATGAACTTTGCAGCTGTTTGAATTCTTGATAATGTCTTTTTACTGTCAATTATGTACAAACCCTCGTTTGTAGCCCTTGTGATAAATGGAATCATGAATTTAGTTTTTACTTGTGTTCCTACCCTGATGCCAGTAGATAGTACATATTTTTCCATATTGTCGGCTTCTTGTCTACTCATGACGTGTTTTTAAATCTCGACCATTCCACGTATTAAATCATACTCTGCAAGTCTAACCAATTCATTCAGTTTGGCTATCCTTTCTCCTCCAACAACACCTACCTTGAGCATTTTTGATTTTGTAGCTATGCCAATATGTGATATGTGGGCATCTGTTGATTCACCAGATCTGTGTGATGTAATTATTCCTATCTTGTTTGTATTTGCCTCACGTGCAAATTCTAATGCGTCATACAAACTTCCTGCTTGATTTACTTTTAATATTGCACCATTACAAGCTTTCAGTTTTACTGCTTTTTTGAGTATCTTTGTATTGGTCACTAGAAGATCATCTCCAGTAATTAATACATGTGGAAATTTCTTGGTTAATGCCGACATTTCTTCAAACGCCTCCTCATGTACGGCATCCTCGGCATATACTAGCTTGTATTTTTTTATTATCTCTGAGGCAAAATCAATTTGTTCTTGTGGTGTGTTTTCAAATCCAGCTCGATCATAGATGTATTTCTTCTTCTTTTCATTCCATTGTGTAGATGAAGCAAAATCTACTCCAAGTGATACTTCTTTTCCTAATGTGAATCCTAGTTCTTCACAAGCTTTAGCTGCTACTTCTAAAGCTTGATCATTTTTTAGCTTAGGAGCCCATCCTCCCTCATCTCCTCTGCCGTTTGTAAATGTTGGATCTTTTTTTATCAAGATTTTACCAAGTTCCTTGTGTACTTCCAAGTTGGTTTCTATTGCATCACGTATTGTCTTTGAACCAGTAGAACATATCAATATCTCCTGAATATCGGGGGTGCCAGGTCCTGCATGGGCTCCTCCCCCAAGAATGTTTCCTAGGGGAAATGGAAATCTATGATCTGTTTTTTTTGAAAGTAATTTAAACAGAGGAATATCTAAGGCTTTTGAAGCAGAATCCACTGCAGCGATTGTTAATGCAAACGCTAAGGAGCCACCTATCTTTGAATAGTTTGGAGTAGAATCCATTTCTCTTAAAGTATCATGAATTGACTTCAAGTCAGATGAATCAAGATTGTGAAATTTCTTTTCATTATTTTTTAACAATTCTAAACTTTTTTCTGGTTTGTTTTGTGGAAAGCTAATTGCTTCATGTTTTCCAACACTTGCTCCTGAGGGGGAGCACACCCTTCCTAGGTACTTGTTGTCTGAAATTACATCAATTTCTATGGTTTTGCTTCCTCTACTGTTGTATAATATACGTCCCTTAATTGAGGTAATCCGCGCCATTTTATTCTAGCTCGGATCTAACCTCTTGCTCCCTTCTCCTAATTGCTTCGTAAAACGGAATAACCTGATGAATTGTTTCTACTGATGTTAACATCATTGCTCTACAACAATAACGTTTTAGTCCAAATGAATCAAGTACTTTTGCAGGATCTTCCCCAGCTTTTACTCTGTTTTGATATTCTTTGTATTTATCAGAAATTAAATTTCCACAAGTAAAACACCTGACAGGAATTAACACATTTTAAAAAAGTAATCAAGGCTTATAAAAACCATACATGGGTAATGCAAATGCGGGAGTCGCCCAGCCTGGTCAAAGGCGCTAGCTTGAGGGGCTAGTATCTTAGGATTTCGAGGGTTCAAATCCCTTCTCCCGCACTGACAATCACAAAACAAGACGAAATTGACCTCGTTGATAAAAACAATAGATATCAAGTCTTAACAGAGTAATTCTAAACTGCTCCTCAATGAAATTATTTGTAGTGTTATTGACACTTTCAATGATTGTTGTATTATCAGGAATTCAGCCTTCTAACTCTCTTGTATCATATCATATGGTTGTTAATGTAAAGCCTGAAAAAACTCCTATTGATACAAACAGTTACCCTGTCATAGTTGGTACAGTAATAGATGAATCAAGTAATCCAATTTCAAACGCAAAAGTAAAACTTAGTTTTGAAAAACAGGTTGTATATACCACAACTGATGATTCTGGAAATTTCAGATATCAGTCAGCAATTCCCTCCTCTGACGCTGGAGCATACATGATAAACGCTGTTGTGTCAAAAGATGGATATGTTACATCTTATGCAAGTTCAACATATTTTGTGAATCCTCCATTACAAACTACTGTTCATAAAGTATACAATCTCTTACCAATTGTATCTGGAAATTACACAATGTTTCTTGGTAAAGTAACTCAATGGAATCTAGAAACAACATGCTTTGTAAAATTTGGCGACGAATACAAGCGATTTCTTAAAACATGTGATCTATATAATATGGAACCAAATGACTTCAAAACTGATCAAAGCGTAATCTCCAGTCTCACCGTAATGAAATACAATGATGAGTATCGTTTATTCCCATCAAAAGATTACTATGCTGCAGCAGACTTGGACAATATGACACAACCGCAATATTTGGCAAGTACTTGGGCAAATTATACGGTTCCAAACTGATCAATTGTCTATTTTGACTCTATTTTGAAAATATTGGCAAAGTCCTTATTTGACGTGTGTACGAAATTATTTATGGAAATAACAGTAAAACAAATGATGCAAATAGAAGAAAATGGGCATCAAATGGGATTTTTTAGAAAATTGATGATGGAAAATGCAGGATCTTCTGCTGCACGACATATTGTAGAACGATATGACGATTTATCAGCAAAAAATGTAATCATTTTTGCAGGTCTTGGAAATAATGGGGGCGATGCCTTAGTTGTAGCACGACATCTAGCAGGTTATGGATGTAGTCCAACCGTAGTACTATTGGGAAATCCCAATAACATAAAAACTGAAGAATCTCGTTCTAATTGGCAAATCTTAGAAAAAATGAATTCCATAAATTTGATAATTTCATCAGATGCAAACTCTATAAATGTAAAACCAGATATTATTGTAGATGGAATTCTTGGAACTGGAATTTCTGGAAAAATAAGAGAGCCATACGCTACTGCAATTGATGTTATCAACAAATCATCTGCTTTCAAATTAGCAATTGATGTACCATCTGGATTGGATCCTGATACGGGAAGTGTTATTGATAAATGTGTCAAGTCTGATATCACGGTAACTTTTCATAAAATGAAAATCGGAATGCCAAAACGCATAGATTTATGTGGAAAAATATATGTTGAAAAAATAGGTATCCCACCAGAAGCTGAGAAGGGTGTTTTATGAAAGTATATCAACTTGAAGTGGGAAATATGCAGAACTTTACTTATGTGGTTGAGGATGAGGAAACCCAAGAAGCGATTGTAATAGATCCCTCATGGGAACTAGATCTGGTGATGAAAATTATTGAACAAAATAATTTGAAGATAAAATATGTAATAAATACACATCACCATTTTGATCATACTATTGGAAATGATGCAATAGCAAAACATACCAATTCAAAGATCATACAACATTCTGCTTCAACTCTTAAAAATGACATACAAGTATCACATGGAGACAAAATAAAATTCGGTAAATCAGAACTCACGGTATTTCATACGCCTGGACACTCTAAAGATAGCATGTGTCTTGTTGGTGACGGAAAAATTTTTTCAGGAGATACACTTTTTGTAGGAAATTGTGGAAGAATAGATCTGCCTGGTGGGAATGGAAAGGAACTCTATCATAGTATATTTGATATTATTTCAAAATTAGATGATATGTTGATTATGTATCCTGGACATAATTATGGTAACTCGCCAACTTCAACGATTGGAAAGGAGAAAAAGACAAATTTTGTGATGCAACCAAGAACTGAAGAAGAATTTTTAGATTTCATGAATAGTGATTAAAATTTGGAAGATATTGAATTATTTGGAAATAAACAAAAAGGAATTGATTTTCTAAATCATACAAAACAGAAAAAATTTACTTTTTCACTGGTTATATCATATACCGCAACATCAGAAATACCTGGCATTACCATTGCCGGCGAACACCCAGATCTAATAAAGTTCACTAGTCCTGCTGACGCTGAATTCATTCACTATGGTCACTGTAAATCCATATCTGTTATACCAATGACTCCAGACGGAAAACCAACTCCTGCTTTACTAACAAAAGCAGCGCTTGAGGCAGCTAGTGTTCCTAACATAGTAATTAATGCTGGCAGCAAAATAACTCCAAAATTACCGTGTCTTGATTTAGGATTGGATTATGGCAAGAACATATCTCAGGAACCTGCACAGAGTGCAGAGGATGTAAGAAAAGCTGTTGAATATGGAAGAATCATTGGTAGATTTCTGGGCGCTACTACTGATTGCCTTGTTATAGGTGAAAGCATTCCAGGAGGTACTACTACTGCTCTTGGTGTACTTGAAGGAATGGGAGTAAAAGCCCTTGTAAGTAGTAGCATGCCTAAAAATCCGACAGAGCTAAAAATTAACATCATACGAGATGCACTAGAAAGAGTAAATTCAAGTGACCCGTTTGATATTGTCTCTCAGGTAGGTGATCCGATGATACCTACAGTAGCTGGAATACTAAGTACTGCATCTGATCTTACCCATGTCATATTAGCTGGTGGTACACAAATGGCCGCAGTTTTATGTTTTTCAAAAAGTTTAGGCTTTGATGGAAAAAATACGGCAATAGGAACAACATCATATGTTATTAACGATAAATCCGCAAATTTGATTGATACAGTTGGGACAATTCTTGATATTCCAATACTTGCAGCAAATCTTAAACTTGGAGAATCACAGATCGCAGGTCTTAGATCCTATGCCGATGGATTTGTAAAAGAAGGAGCGGGAGCTGGTGGTGCATCAATTGCATGCATGCTAAAAACAAAAATTGATACACAAAAACTTCTTGAGTTAACTGAGATTGAATATCGTAGAATTACTTGACAGTCACTGATTTGGCTAGATTTCTTGGATAATCTGGGTCCGCATCTTTTTCTAATGCAGCATAATATGCCAAGAGTTGTATCGGTACAATCTCGATAAATGGATAGAGTGCTTCATTAATTGCGGGTATCTCAATCCAAAAATCATATGCATCGCTAGGTTTATCGGAGATTCCTATCACTTTTGCTCCTCTGGCTTTGATTTCTCTTGCAGACGTTAATGTATCATTATATGTAGAATCGTTTGGATTTATGATTATAACATAAGAATTTGAATCCATTAATGCTAATGGTCCATGTTTTAATTCTCCACCAGGAAGTCCTTCTGCATGAATGTATGTTAACTCCTTTAACTTTAGTGACGCTTCAGACGCTATTGGATAATGTATTCCTCTACCAAGTACATAGATATCTGACACATCTTTGAATTTTTTGGCTATTTCTTGAATCTTTGAGTCATCAGATAATATTTTCTTGATTGATTCTGATATATTATCAAATTCAAGTCCTATGCAACCGCCACATATTTTGTCCACTATTTTATACAATACGGCTAGTTGTGATGTGAAACTCTTAGTAGCTGCCACTCCTATCTCTGGCCCGCAATTGAGCCCTATTGATATTGCTGACTGCTGTACTAAAGATGATGTCATAATGTTTACAATAGATATTATTTTTGAGCCAGCATTCTTAGCAAACTTTACTGCTTCTAGAACATCTGCACTCTCTCCACTCTGTGATATTGCAATTAGGATGGATTGAGGCTCAAACATATCTGGCGAGAATTGTACCTCGCTTGAGATTACTGGTTCTACTTTTATTTTTGCAAATCTTGAAAATAAAAATTTTGCAATAAGTGCAGCATTATAGCTTGTTCCGCTCCCAGTTATGTATAGACTTCTTGCATGCTTTACAAAATCTGCTGCTAAATCTAATTCGAGCTTTGTATTGTTTGCGGCATTAGCAATTGTCTTTGGCTGTTCAGAGATTTCTTTTAGTGTAAAATGAGCAAATTCCCCTTTGTATACATCAGCAAATTCTTTTGAAACCTTTGTAATTTGATGTTGTATTGGATTTCCATCAAAATCAAATATTTTTATTCCCCTTGAATCTATCATAACAAATTCTTTGTTATCTAGATAGATGACCTCGTCAGTATGTTCTACAAATCCGAGCACATCACTTGAGATGAAATATCCATCTTTCCCAATTCCTAGTATCAATGGTTCATGCATTCTAGCTGCTGCTAAAGTACCATCTTCAAAAACTGCTACAAAAGCATAGTTGCCCTTGAGATGATTTACTGTTTCTAATATTGATTTTTTCTTGTCTTTGGTTTTGTCATGATGATATTGAAGAAGATTCGCTATCACTTCACTATCTGTTTGGCTCTTGAATGTATACCCTTTCTGTTGCAGGTTCTTCTTCAGTTCATCATAATTGTCAATTATTCCATTGTGTACTATTGCTACCTCTCCTGCACTAGAGGGATGCGGGTGGGCATTGACATCTGTAACCATTCCGTGTGTTGCCCATCTAGTATGTCCTATGCCTATGTTGCCAGCAAGCTGATCTAGTTTTGCTTGATTGTTTACTTCTATTACCTTGCCTACTCCTTTTCTCACTACTATTTGATTATCAGAAAATGTTGCAACTCCAACGCTATCATAACCTCTGTACTCCATACGTTTCAATCCTTTTACTATGATTGGTGCAGCAGGATTAATTCCCAAATACCCTATGATGGAACACATATGAGATCTATTGTGATTTCTCGATAAATAACACTTGTGTGTAATTTACTAGTCTTGTTGTTCAGCTTTGACTTCCTGAGGAGGCTGTTGTTCTTGCTTTACCTTTGTAAGGTCCAAGTCTGGTGATAAACGAACTTGATCTTCTTCTTCAACTGTTACAGTATAGGAGGGAACAGTTATCACTCTCTCTCCGATTAAAACATGACCATGAACAACTGCTTGTCTTGCCATGTATGGGCTTTTGATCTCAGCTTTTTTCTGAATGACAGTTTGTAATCTACGTGATAACAGATCAGTAACTTTGAGATTAAGAACGTCATCTAATGTAGAGTCTTCTTTTACTAGTCCTATTCTAGTTAAAGATCTCATTAAGGTTGGTTCTTTTGTACTCCTTACATCCTGTGTGAGTGCCAACAAAGATCGTGCTTGATTTCTAATTCTTGAAAGTTCAGTATGTGCTTTCCAAAGTTCTCTTTTATTTTTCAAACCAAAAGTACCAAGTACATACAATTCTTCATTAAGTAAATCATAATTAAGAGGACGTTTTGGCTTTCTCCACATTTTTCTAGAATTCTTTGGATGATCTCCCATCTTGTCTTACCTACTTCGCCTTCTTTTCTGTTGCTGCAGGTTTTGCTGCTGGCGCTTTGTCTTTTGTTGGAGCTGCACCAGCTTTTGTAGCTGCTGCACCTGCTGCGGCTGGAGCTGCTGCACCTGCTGCGGCTGGAGCTGCTGCACCTGCTGCGGCTGGAGCTGCTGCACCTTCTGCGGCTGCACCTGCAGGTAACACTTTTCCTCCTTTACGAACCCCTACAGCACCTCCTTTTCTTCCAGTGGTGCGTGTTCTCTGTCCACGAACTTTTAATCCATAAGTGTGACGAAATCCTCGCCAGCTATTCATACCTTTTTCACGCTCAATATCATTTCTAACATTAAAATCAATATCTGAAGTAATAAGATGTAAATTATTTCCTGAATCAATATCCTTTCTTCTATTTAGAAACCAAGCTGGAATATTTACTGATGATGGATTTTTCATGGCTTTTTCTATTTCTTCAACTTGTGATTCCGTAAGAAAACCTACATTGCTATTAGGATTTATCTTCAAAATATCCAAAAGAGACTTAGCAAAATTGTAGCCCATCCCTTTTACTTGGCTTATTCCAATTATGGTCTTTTTAGTACCTGGTATGTCTTTACCAGCAATCCTAACTATGTGTCTGAATTCTTGTGTTGACAAGTATTGAAAAATCCCCTATATCCCCGATAAAAACCATGCTAAAATAATAATACTTTAAATCAGATTTACAGACTATTTATCACATCGACCATGGAATTTGAAAATCTTGTAAATCGAAGTTATGGTTCGCAACCAAAATATACAGAGATAATGGCTGGCGTTCCTGAAGACTATAAACAAATCAAAACACTAAGAGATCTACTTGATGTTAATTACAAGTTAATTGGGGCAAAAGAACAACTTCGAAGGAATCTAATTTCCAAGATAAAGTCAAAGGGCATCAAATATCGTGGAATAATAGGTTTTGAAGATGATGTTGTACCTGCTCTTGATAGGGCAATTTTATCTTTACATGACATAATTTTAGTGGGACAGATAGGGCAGGCAAAGACCAGAATAGCTCAATTAATTGCTGAGAATTTACTTTCTCCCATTCCTGTAATACGAGGAAGTATAACAAATGACTGCCCAATGGATCTGCCCGCAATAGATCTGATCTTTTTACTTGAGGATAAAGAAAATCCAATGTCAATACCAAAATTTTACATTGATGGAAATAGTATGGAAAAAATCCGTAATAACAAACTTGATACTCCTATTGAGTGGTTAGAAGGAAAAGATAGATTCAAGTATGTTTTAGCAACTCCCGATATTTCTGTCAAGGATCTAGTGGGACAAATAGACGCAATAAAAGTTACAAAGAATGGAACTGAAATGTATGAGATTGAATCATATTCTCCTGGACAACTCATGCAAGCAAAACATGGTTTGTTCTGTATTGATGAATTACCTGTACTTGATACAAGAAAACAAGTAGCATTACTTTCAGTGTTACAGGAAGGACGATTCACAACTGGAAGTTATCCAGTTGTTTTTGAGCCAAAGACAGTTTTTTTTGCTACAGCAAATCCAATTGATTATACGCATTCTGGAAAAATAATAGAGCCTCTGTATGATAGACTCAAGAGTCATATTCATACCCATTATCCAAAATCATTAAAAGATGAAATGCTAATAATAACACAGGAAGCAAGAATCCAAAAAGCATTCATTCCAATTTTCATGTTGAAAATATTAGCAAGAATAGTTCAAGCTGCTAGAATGAGCAATGAAATCAATCAGGACAAAGGTGTAAGTGTCAGAATGGGTATTCATAGCATCGAACTCTTGGTAGGGGAAGCAGAAAGAACCCGTTCCATATCTCATGATTTACTTGCAATCCCAAGACCATCTGACATTTTTTGCATCAATCAGTCAGTAAAATTTGAACTTGCAGAACTTGATGACACTAATGAAAATAGAGAAAAAACGTTGAAAAATCTAATCGCTAATTCTCTGCGTGATACTTCCCTTGAATACATAAAAGACATTGACCCAAATGTCTTTGAAATGATAAGAAAGGAATTCGCTGGAAAAACATTTCAAGTATCTCAAGGCATTCTTGGTTCAAATTCTATGCAAACATCGTATGATAATCAATTGAAGAATTTCTCTTCCCTTTCAACTATGATAAATGCTGTATTACAAAAGGTTGAATCTGAACAAGAAGAATTCGTAAAAGATGGGCAAAAATATGAAATTGGTCAAGACTCTATAGTTATTTCACAGGGTACGCATAATGAGCTAAAAGCAGCCATTACAGAACTTGTGGTGGAAGGATTATGCTGGGTAGAACCTAAAGTCTTAGAAAAAAGAGAGAGTACTTACGTTGCAGCCTAGCACAAAAAACTTTGTATATTTTCTTAATAAACAAGAAAATTCCAAGAAGAGCGATACATCACAAGAATTATCAAATGAAAGATTGAGTCAAATTCTTAAAGCAATAACAAAACAAATTCTAAAAGAAAAGACACCATCACTACAAGAACTAGAACATACGCTTGAAAACATAACTCAACATGCTTCTCAATCCCAGTCACTCGAAGAAAAGCAGGACGAAATTGATATACACGGTAATACTGAACCTGTGACAAAATATCTACAAAAATTAGGGTATCTCAAAGATGATAAAAAATGGTTGACGAAAAAAGCCTTCTTTGAATTGGGACAAAAGATGCTACAAGATGTAATAAAAGCAATAAACAATGATAATCTAGGGTTTCATGAAACTAAAAATGTAGGTTCAGGCGAAAATGTGCTTGATACTACAAAAAAATTTGAACATGGTGACGATTTCAAAAATCTGAATATACCACAAACAATTCTGAACAGTATTCAACGAGTAAAATTAAAACAAGGCGCAACTAAATTTCCCATCTCACTAGAACTTGATGATTTTGCAAAATTTGAAACCAAAGAAGATGTAAAAGTTGCAGTGGTTTATTGTATTGATCTAAGTTCAACAATGAAATATTCTCTTGGTTCAGGGGAAGGTAGTAGAATAGAATCTGCAAAAAAAGCACTATGGGCACTATATGTACTAAACAAGAAATTTTTTCCTAATGATTCTATACATATTATAGGATTTGGTTCACTTGCGTCTGAAATAAAACCATATGATATTCCATATTTGAAGACATATGACGCAAATGATAACTTCTTACATTATACTAATTATCAAGCCGCACTAAGATTGGCTCTCAAGATATTAAAAAAGGATGGAGCACAAAACAAAAGAATTGTACTAATTACCGATGGGCAACCAAGTGCATGTTTTGTAGACAACGAATCACAGAAAAATACAATATTATCTGAAAAACCATATTCCCATTTCTATAAGCCCGATGAAAGTACATTATCAAAACTAGAGACTGAAAAAAACATCAAGTTGTCTAATCCCGAGCAAGTGGTGTATCTATGTTACAGATATAGACAGGTGGATCCAGTGATTGAATTAAGAACATTACAGGAAGCAAAAAAGTGTAAAAAAGAAGGTATTGAAATAGATACAATAATGGTTAGTGAAGAGGCTGAACTACTAAGTTATGTTGAGAGTCTAGAAAAACATCTGAGAGGTAGAGCCTATTACATAAATCCTGAAAAAATTGATAGAGTTTTGATAAGTGATTTTATATCTAATAAAAAAAGAGTGCTCAACACTAGACATGGGTGATAAATATGAGTAATAATTTTGACAGACAAAAAATGCTTGAAACTCTAGTTAATCCGGATGTTTCCATGATATTGGCAGAGTTGGAAAATGGAGAAAAGGATTCAAACTATCTTGTAGAAAAACTAGGAATCACCACAAAGGAGATCGAAGAACGTTTGGCATATGCGATAAAGTATAACTTTGTTGTAATGGTAAATCATGGTGATAAAATTATCTTTAAGGCAGATATGGAAAAGCTAAATAAAATAATGGAAAATGAAGAGAACTTTGCAAACATCGTAGATGGTTTGACTGAGCTTGATCAGTTTCTTAACTAATATTTCTTCTGCGATTTCTTATCAGATACATCATACCTATTGCTAATCCGCTCAAGCCGGCTATGAGCACAACAAATCCTACCATATCAATAGTATCTATCCCAACTGGATAATATCCTATGATTCCAAGCACCTGTATTTCCCTGTTTCCGTTGTTTTCTATTTGTAGTTTGTAAGTTCCATTAATTGAAACATTAAAGAAATCTTGAAATGGATTTTTTGTAATTGATTTTGTTGTAACATATATTCCATAAGGATCTATTACACTCACTTTTACCTTGTCATCACTTCCAAAATCTGTTACCTGAATTGAATAAACTCCTCTGGAATCTTTATTTGGGTCCATGTCTTTTGAAACAACCATCTGGCTTCCAATCGCTAATTTTTGTTCCTGATTAGCAAGATTTTCAACAGTGAGCTGTGCTTGATACACAGATAAAGCAATACCGATCAATACCAATGCTGTACTTGCTACTAGTATGATCTTTGGATTTGTCACACCTTTCTCAATTTTTAACCCTAAGTTAAAACTTGCCAACTAGTGAGCAATCTTCTCAAATAAGACAAATTATTCGACAAGATTAATTGCTAGAGAGTATAATATCAAAAAGTGCACAAAGCACTAATGTTCTTCATCATTCTCTCAATGATCATTCCGCCAACATCTATAGGAAATATCAAAGCATATTCTGATCATCCTAATCTTTTTGTCTCTGCAGAAAATAGTGTCTTTGATAACCATTTTGCTGGTCCAATGGTGATTGAAGTAATTGTAAAAACAGATAATCATCAATTAGATCAAGCCCAAGGTGAGCCTGATGTTAATATCAATGGAAGACACTTGCACATGGTACAAAGTACTGATGGTAACTGGTATGCCTTCTTTGCAAATACTGCCGCAGCAAAACAAGCAGACCAATTGACCATATCTTCACCTGGTCAGAGTATAGATTTTGGTGTCTTTTGTTCTGGCTCGACGCCTTCTACAGTCTTAGGTGTTGATTTTTCGCAAACTGATGGTGTTGCTATACCTGATTCTGCTGGCCTATCAGGAACTACTCAAGGGACTGCAGGCTTTAATTCGTGCTCAGGAAGCCCACTGCCACCCAACAATCAAAATAACGTTGTAAGATACGTGCCATCTTTGAACACCAATTCCAATGTGCCCACAGGACAAATTGGAATAAATCCAAACGTTTGGCCTCTTATACAATTATTTTCTCTTAGTAATGATGTACAGATAGAATACAATGGAGTTGGAGGTACCCAAGCGGTATCTCTGACCTATTTTGATATTCCCAACATATCTCTACAACTAGATAGGACTGGATATCCAGCAGGCTCAGATGTGTTTGCAACAATCAATGATGCTGAATTGAATATTGATCCAACATCTCCCGACTCGTGGACATTTAATGTGGTCTCTCCTCAAGCTACATTTTATCAAGCATTTGCTGAAGCAGGACATAGTGCCAGCGGTGCTGGGTTTGTAAACTTACTACCGTCTCTTACCAGCCTTGGTTTCAAAGATAATGGTAATCTACAAATGAATCTAGGAGACGTGGTAAATCTCAAAACAAATTCTTTACAAACAACTACTTCAGTAACGTCCAACAGTATAACCTATGGAAAGTTAGTCACTTTTGTTGAAACTGGCCCAAACACAGGAATATTTCAAAGTTCATTAAGCAGTATATCTACAATTGGAATTTTACCCAATGCACCTAGATCGCATACTGGAACAATAACATACAACCAACAAAGTGCATCAATTGTATCTGGAACAACTACGGCTAGTCTTTCAGTTGGAACAAATCAGGGACAATTTAATCCAGGACAAAAAGAAACAATTACTCTAGTTGATAATGATCAGAATCTAAATGCCGGATTAACTGATGAACTTGATGTATACAAAAGCTATACAAAAGTACCTACTTTGAAGATTGGAAATCCTATTACACTTAGCACTAGTTCCGATGTTAATTTTTATGTAAACCCTATTGGATTTACAAATCCTATTAGTGTACAGTCATCAACTGCATCAGATCCACATTCGGCTAGACTGATGATTGATACTCGTTCCCAACCTGCTACCAGTTTTACAAAAATCACTCTGAGCTTGGGAGTATCAACACAATCGCTAAAGGATTTGTTTATAGACCCAAGTCAATCAAATTCAGGAGGAACTAACTGGGTCAACTATGATTTGAGATCTTTTCAAAATCAACTGGGAATAAATTCATTTTCAGGAACCAGCATGACACTATATTTTGGTAGTCTATCAGGAACTTCAGTACAGATTGTTCCACCAGGTACAATCACCACTGGAAATGGTATTGTTCAGATACCAAATTCTAATATCGCATCAATAGAAGCGATTCCATCTAATCTGCCTGTGTTTTTAGAAATTAATTTTGGAACTTCAGGTAATATATCAAATGAAAATGATCTACAACCAATTGTATTTGATCTTTTTTCTTTTGGAAGTAAGAATAACCAACAAATAAACAACGCTATGTATAGAGCAGAACTACAAGAAACATCTAGTAACTCAGGAATATTTTCTGGTACAATAGAATATGCGATAATTAATCAACTAAACCAATTTGATCCCTCATTAATCAAAAGTTTGCGCACATTTGGAAGCAATATAAAATTCTTGGCTAATACCCAACTCACAGACAATCAAGGATTGGACTTTTCTATTTTAAGCTCAGAAGGAGGACAACAAACCACGGTTACATCAAAAAATGATGTACAAACTCATACCGGAATAGTCACTCTGGATTCGTCAAGTTATAGATTAGGTCAACCTGTTACAATTACAGTAACTGATCCAGATCTTAGTACTGATGCTGATACAATTCAAACGTACACTGCAGTTAATGATCCTGGTTCTCCTGCTGATGACACAGTGGGTGACAGCGCAGGAAACATACTTTTAGAAGTTTGGATAAAGGGATTTCGATATCATCATTGTACAATTAATGGTGTAACCCATGACGGACTTGCAGGAACAGGTTTTGCATTAACCGAAACGGCTCCTGGTAGTGGTATATTCAAAGGAATTTTCAAAATGCCCACTCAAATATGTAGTGAGGATGGAGCCAGCCTGATATCTCCGATTGGTGGAAACGTCCAAGCCTGGTATCATGATTTTAGGGATGATGCTGGGCGTTCTGTGATTATAAGCTCAAAGGTATACACAACAACTACATCTAATAATCAATCACCATCAACTTCATCCATAAATGAAAATCCTCAAGTATCAAAAATTCTAAAGTTAACCCAAATCAATAACGATAACGGTTATCCCATATCTCAAAATCCACATGTAAATCAAAAATTGAATTTCAAGACACTGATCACAAACATTAGCGGAAACGTCCAATCTTTATCATACATCGTTCAGATTAAGGATAAAGAAAATAAAGTTGTATTTTTGAAATGGTTAGATGATAGTGTACTACCATCATCAACTAATAATGAATTGATTACTTGGATGCCCACTGAGACTGGAACCTACCACGTAGAAATTTATTTGTGGAATGGCATGAACACGCTTGTACCATTATCTGAAAAACAAGATTACGCAATACAAGTGGAATCATAAAGAAACTGTTTCTAAAAGTTGTATTTACTTTTGTATGGTGATACAGCACGTAATTCCTTTACAACTTGTTTTAATACATTAACAGTTTCATCTATTTCTGTTTCAGTATTTGTTATTCCAACAGTAAGTCTTAATGAACCTGTAATCTGTTCATGAGAAAAACCCATTGCTTTTAGTACATGTGATGCTTTTTGAATTCTAACAGAACATGCAGAACCGGTTGATGCAGCAATTTTGTGTTCGTCAAGCTTTATGATGAGATCTTCACCATTTACACCAAGAAAGGTAAAATGCGCATTATTTGTAATTCTTTTTTCTGGATGGCCATTGAGTGTAGTATCTGGTATTTCACTTAAGATTCTATTAGATAACTTTGTTGTAAGATTTTTAAAATGAACCATATTTTGTGAAAGATTATCTTTTGCTAATCTACAAGCTGTACCAAACCCAACTATGCTTGCCACATTTTCTGTTCCAGAGCGAAGGCCTTTTTCTTGACCTCCTCCAAGAATGAGAGGAGATATTTTTACTCCTTTCCTGATATATAGAGCCCCTACGCCTTTGGGACCATTGATTTTATGTGATGATACTGAAAGCAAGTCCACTCCATCTATTTTTACATCAATGGGAATTTTCCCTACTGCCTGAACAGCATCAGTATGAAACGGTATGTTTTTTTCTTGTGCAATAGTTGCTATTTCCTTAATGGGTTGAACTGTACCAACCTCATTATTTGCATACATTATAGTAATAAGAGATGTGTCTGTTGTAATCTCCTTTCGTACATCATCTGGATTAACCATTCCGTACTTGTCAACTGGAATATATGATACTCTATAGTCTTGTTTTTCTAAAAGTTTACATGGTTCAAGTATTGCATCATGTTCTATGGCTGATGTTATTACATGTCTGCCCTTTGATTGTGCTGTGATGCCATGAATTGCAGTGTTGTTTGATTCAGTTCCACCTGAAGTTAGGAAAATTTCTTCAGGGGTTGCGTTAATTAATGCCGCTATCTGTTTTCTTGCATTTTGAATTGCTACATTTGCAAGTCTGCCATATTTGTGGATTGAAGATGGATTTCCATACTGTTCTTTAAAGTATGGGATCATTTCTTGAATCACTATGTCATGTACTGGTGTAGATGCAGCGTTATCTAGATAGATCAATCTGTAATCACATTGAGCTTTCCAGGCTTGTATCCTTCCGGATCTATAATTATTGTCTCAAATCCTAGATCTGACATGAATTTCTTTAATATTGTAATTTTTGCATCTTCTTTGATTCTACCTAGTTCATTTTTTTCCACTTCTATTTTTGCATTATTTCCAAAGTCGCGAACTCTTACCTGTTTTACCCCAAAAAGCTGCTTGACCATCATTTCACTTTTTTCTATTCTGACTAATTTTTCAGATGTAACTATAGTGCCCCAAGGAATACGAGAGGCAAGACAAGAGTTTGATGGTCTGTCATATACTGAAAGTCCTACTTTCTTTGCTGTCTTTCTTACCTCTGATTTAGTAAATCCAACTTCAACTAGAGGGCTGAGTACACCACTGTTTTTCAAAGCAGCTATTCCAGGTCTATATTCGGAAAGGTCGTCTACATTAGTTCCATCTACAATTATACCGTATTTTTCTCTATTTAACAAATCTAGCAAATGAGTTGCTAATTCTGTTCTACAATGGAAACATCGATTCTTGTCATTTTTAATAAAATCTGGATTTTCAAGCTCGTTGTATTCTATTACTATGTGCCTAATTCCAATCTCACTACAAATTTTCTTTGCAGATTCCAATTCCTCCTGTGATAAAGTTTTATAATCTGCCGTGACTGCAGTTGCAGAGTTACCTAAGGAATAATATGCTGCATAAGCAACTAGTGCACTATCTACACCTCCAGATAACGCAACAAGCACTTTACCTCTTCCATTGAACCAATCTGTAAGATTTTTGATATTTGTCATTTTGTACCAAGTTTCTGTTTTACTTCGGATGAAATTAATTCTGATGCCTCTTTAAATGATATTGATAATGCATCTGCAATCGATTTAATATCGCTTGATTCTACCTTGAAATGCTTGATTATGTCATTATTTTTTACTATTTTGCATTTGACAGTAAAGTTTCTTCCAAGAATTGTTATGGGAGTTGAAATGATGACTCTTGGTACTACATAACGACTTGATGTTCTAATTCTTACTCCAAGTGTTCCAGTCTCTGAAATTAGTATGTCGATTAGATTATTTACAGACGAAGAATCACAAATTACTGAAACAAGATTGGTGGGGCGACCTTTTTTTGTTATTGCTGCAGTGACAGTAACGTCTTTTGCACCATTTGACATTAATTTATCAATCATATGACCTATGATTTCTCCAGAAACATCATCTACGTTTGTCTCAAGGATATGTACAGTGTCTATACCATATTGTTGAATTGACTCTCCTCTTACAATTTTCAGTACATTTGGAAAATCATTGAAATCTTTCTTTCCTGCTCCATATCCAATAGTCTTTATTTTCATTGGGGGATAAAATTCAGTGCATCTATCGATCAAATTTACTATCAAAGTCGCTCCAGTCGGTGTAGTCAGCTCTTCTTTTACTTGACCCCCATGAATTATGATTTCTGAATTGCGAAATATTTCTAAAATTGCACTAGCTGGGTTTGAAACTGTGCCGTGCGAAAAACTCAGGCTACCTCCACCTACTGCAATTGGCGTAGAAATAATTTCGTCTGCAAAAATACCTAGATCATCAAGTGCTATCGCAGTTCCAATTATGTCTATTGCTGTGTCTATGCTTGACGCTTCATGAAAATGTACTGACTCTGTGGACTCACCATGGATTTTTGATTCTGCAAATAATAAAGATCTTACACTCTCTTTTGCAAAAACCTTGGCAGTATCAGATAATCCAATTTTGTCTGATGACAACAAAATACATTCTTGAATATCTACTCCTTTTCTTTCATGATGTGATTCTTCTATCTCTAAATTTAGGTACGTTGCTTCAATTCCATGTTTTACGGTTTTTTCAAAATCTATTTTTTTAATCTTTGAACCCCTCAAATAGCTCTCTATAGAATATGCTCCATCTATCACCTTTGACTTGTTTGCTCCCATGTTTACTAGTGCGGAAAGCAACATGTCTCCTGAAATTCCAGCAATCTGACCATCTATGACAAGTACCATGTGGATCTCTAAACCTCATAGAACGCATATAAATTCTAATTTTATGGTCATATACATTTAGGACTAAACTACAGGAATCTCTACAGTTGTGATGTTTGCTGGACACATACAAAAATAAAAGATTGATTTGGTATGATTGTATCTGAGTAATAGTGAAGTTTAATTAGAGAATAATTGGACGGCTGTTTATGATCACAATAATTGGAGCTGGTAAAGTTGGAGGCGCGGCAGTATTGTTTACCGCATTAAGAAAAGTAACAGATGAGATTCTTCTTCTAGATGTTGTTCAAGGTCTTCCACAAGGCGAGGCGATGGATATCAATCACATGTTGTCTGAAAAAGGAATCGATGTAAATGTTCGAGGTTCTAATGATTATTCTGAAATGAAAGGTTCTGATATTGTTGTAGTTGTTGCAGGTTCTGGAAGAAAACCAGGAATGACAAGAATGGATCTTCTCAAAGTCAATGCATCAATAGTAAAAGGAGTTGTAGAAAACATCAAAAAATATGCAAATGATTCAATGATAATTCCTGTAACAAATCCATTAGATCCAATGACCTATCTCACATACAAGGTTTCAGGATTCCAAAAAAATAGAGTTTTTGGAATGGGTAACATGCTTGATCTTTCAAGATTTGTACAATTCATACATGAAACTACGGGTTATTCTAGACACTCTATTCGAGCTATGGTAATAGGAGAACATGGTGAAAACATGCTTCCTCTGCCAAGATTTTCAACAGTATCTGGAATTTCATTACTGCATCTTCTCCCAAAACAGAAACTAGATGAAATCACACAAGGAACAAGACAAATAGCAGCAAAAGTAATAGAATTAAAAGGTGCTACAGTACATGCTCCAGGAAATGCAATTTCAACTATTATTGAGGCAGTCCTACTAGATACCAAGCAAGTTATTCCTGTAGCGACATATCTTGATGGAGAATACGGTCACTCTGGAGTGTCAATAGGTGTACCTGCTGTTATAGGTAAAAACGGTGTAGAAAAAATCATAGAACTGGATCTTGACCTAAACGAAAAAGAATGGTTCAAGAAGGGCGTGGATAGTGTTAAAAACGCAATAGCAAACCTTGAACTTTGATTAAATTTTTAACTACACAATAACTCTAGTATACCATTGGATATCACAGACATTCTCCAGTCTCTTGATCTAGGAAAGATTAGTGTGCCTAAGGCAAAAAAACTTCTTTCATTATATTCTATTGAAAAAGTAGGAGATTTTGCAAAACTTGATGTTGGGCGCAGATTACGACGTGGCATACCTGAGGTAATATTTGCAGAGAAAAAAGAATTATCTTATTTAAAAAAAATCATACGTGCAGCATCTTCAAGATCTGATTCTGTTTTGGTTTCTAGAATAAATAAAAAACATTATCAAAATATAATCAAATTCTCCCGGAACAATAAACTAAAAGTCAAAGTTGGGAAGAATACTACATCTGTACTTTTTTACAAGAAGCTGCATTCATCGGGAGGAAAGGTTGGCATACTAGCAGCAGGAACATCCGACATAGGTATTGCAGAAGAATCTAGGCTCATATGTGAAGCCATGGGTTGCGATTGTATATGTAGTTATGATGTAGGCATTGCAGGAATTCATAGATTATTTCCAATAGTAAAAAAAATCATACAAGAAGATGCGGATGCAATTATCGTAGTAGCTGGAATGGAAGGCGCATTGGCATCAGTAGTCTCATCATTGGTTGATATTCCAGTCATAGGAGTTCCATCATCTGTTGGTTATGGATATGGTGGAAATGGAACTGCTGCACTTGCATCTATGCTACAAAGCTGTACACTAGGGCTTTCGGTTGTAAATATTGATAACGGTATAGGTGCAGGCGCATTTGCGGCTAATATTGCAAATAGAAACAAAAAAAGAACTAAGACCTGATTATTCCTATACTTCCAAGCTCTGAACCAATTCCATAACCTACCATGGCAATTCCGGTTCCAAGACCAGCCATCTCTAATCCACCACGTAACATGCTAGTGTTTGCAATTTTTGATTTCATTGCTCCTATGGCAAAAGACGCTGCAAGGCTTGTTCCAATAGCTACTCCAAGTGGAATGTATCCACTTGCAAAAAAATATGGTATTATGGGTAAGATTCCTCCAACTAGAAAAGCTCCAAACATACGAAATGCGCTTTTTAATGGACTTCCGACTATGTCAAAATTCAATTTTAACTCTTCAGTAAGCATTGTATCAAGCCAGACTTTCTTATCTGAAGTTACCTTATCTACAATTCTTTTCAATTCCTCACCGGAAAATCCTTTTGCTTTGTAAATGTCTTCAATTTCCAGTCTTTCTGCTTCTGGAACATTATCCATTTCCCATTTCTCACGTTCAATCTCTGAATTCAAAATCTGTCTCTGTGATTTTACTGCAAGATAATTCTGTACAGCCATTGCTTTTGCTCCAGTGAACATTGCTACTATTGCAGCAAGTATTATGATATTAGATGCAACTTCTGCTCCTCCAACTCCTGCTACTATTCCAAGTGACGTGTTAATTCCATCACCAAAACCAAAGACAAAATCTCTGATTGAACTGCTCTCCTTCTGGTGTATCTCCTCATGTCTTGGTTCTATTGTGCTCATTATGTGTGGTATGTGGAACCATCTTATATGTTAACAAAAAATTTCATAATTATGCAATAGGGTAAACGATTTATATCATAGTATAAAAAGAACTAAGGAAGATGGCAGGTAAGAGAATAGTTTTAACTGCAGATCGAAGCCTAATGACAAATTATAGGGGTAATTTTCTTTATGGATTTATTGCATGCGGGCCCTATGAAGTGGTACCTGAATGGGTATTTGACAAAGTCTTTTGCCCTCCTGTGGAAACAAATGTTACTACTGGTGAGGCAAAAGTAGCTCAAGTAGGTTTGCGAAGAGTAGAATCTGCACTTCTACAAGGTTACAAACGTGACGAAGTTTTTATTGCAAATCCTGACTATCTTGAGAAATGTATCGGTCCAGATACTAAGGTTGTCGGCATAAATGTAATGGATCCGCTTGGTATGGCTCCAGTTACAACTACCATGTCTCCTGAAAAACTATCATACGTTGCAATGAAATTCAAAAGAATGTGTGCTAAGGTTATTCAACTTAAGAAGAAATACAATTTCCATGTTGTTGTAGGAGGTAATGGAGCATGGGAGTTAGCAAAAACTGATAGGATGAAAATACACGGTTTGGATACTGTGGTAGTTGGAGAAGCAGATGAGCTGGCACTAGATCTTTTCCATGATTTGGAAAAAGGAGACGCACCTGAACTGATGCACTGCTTTGTAAAAAACATTCAAAATATTCCAACGATTCAAGGTCCTACTGTTAACTCATTAATTGAAGCTATGCGAGGATGTGGTAGAGGATGTGACTTTTGTGACGTCAATAAAAGATCAAAGAAAGATCTTCCACTAGCAAGATTACAACAAGAAGCAAAAATTAATCTAGATTATGGTTTTGATTCTGTTTGGTTGCATTCTGACGAAATGCTTCTTTATGGATGTGATAATCGTGATTTCAGACCTAACTATGATGCTATTATTGAATTATGGAAGGGACTGAAATCTATGGGCGCACGTTTTGTGGGAACAACACACATGACATTTTCTGCAGTTTGTGCTGATCCTAAACTCTTGCATGACATGTCTGCAGTAAATGAAATGAGTAATGAAAAGTGGCTTGCAACAAATCTGGGAATAGAAACAGTGGCTCCTAGAATGGTCAAAAAACACCTTGGTGTAAAAACAAAACCCTTCTCAACGGATGAGTGGGGATGGGTAGTAAGAGAAGGCGCAAGGATATTAAATGAAAATCATTGGTTCCCTGCAGCTACGTTGATCATAGGTTGGCCTGATGAAACTCCTGACGAAACTCAATATACCATAGATCTTATCGAGGATTTCAAACAAACTAACATGAGGGGAATAGTAGCTCCGTTGTTATACCAAGACTTTAACGAGAAAAATTCGATGCATTTTGGAAATCTTAATGAATCTCAGTTTACATTGTTCTGGAAATGCTGGGAACACAACCTACGAGTTATCAATGATATAATTCCTATAATCCTGAGAAACAAATCCTATGGACCTGTGATGAAACCAATCATGTTTCTTATGATAAAAGCCGGAACATGGGCAATAATGCGTTACTTGAGAGGTTTATGCAAAGAATTGTTCAATGGTAAACTTCCAGAAGATATGATGGACAAATACGCAAGGAGCAGATCTGTTAATGCTCCAGCATATACTAAATAGATTTTTTTCCTAGTTCTTTAATTGCGGCATCTGCAATTGTGTTTGTTTTTGGTGTTAGAACAACAAAATAGATCCTGTCTGCCCTTTCTGCTGTATCTACACTTTTGATTTTTTTCAAATTCAAATCAAATTCAAGTAGTTTTCCATCAAGACTGCCCTTTGTATAGATCATGAGAAATGAATCTCCTGATGTCTGACTAAGTGGAACCATGGAAAAGATGTATCCTTTGTAAGAACTTATGGGTAACATGTTTTTCATGGGAGGAGCCATAGTTGACATGTAAACAAATATGTCTTCAGGAGAACTAAATTCTTCAAACTCAAAATTCATTATTTGTTATTTGATCCTGTTGTATAATAATCTGTGTTTTTATTTTGCTTTAGTAATTATTGTTGTGACGACTTTTTTCTTGGAAAATTTTTGTTTGTATACGTCTATGATTAATATTACAAAAAATTTGAAATGAAAAAGTAGAGTGTTCTAGTATCTTGGCATTAATCTTAGCCCAGTCTTTGCTGATACTGCAATAATTGATACTATTGCAATTGCAAGTACTAAAGCTGCGATCGGACCAAACTCT
>Ga0070740_10000939_pt1 | contig 46185 bp, 40 predicted proteins | sample Coa_R2_FD_67286 | JGI IMG/M metagenome (GOLD analysis project Ga0070740, IMG submission 67286) | Surface soil microbial communities from Centralia Pennsylvania, which are recovering from an underground coalmine fire - Coalmine... | ecosystem: Environmental > Terrestrial > Soil > Unclassified ... | reverse complement strand
ATGACCATCGACTTGCGCTCCGCGCCCATCAAGACCTTGTCCTTCGCCAACTCGAAGTCCGGCATCGAGACGAGCTTCTTGTTGTAGCGCGCCGCGTTCAGCGCCGCCTCGTTGACGAGGTTCGCGAGGTCTGCGCCGGTGAAGCCGGGCGTGCCGCGCGCGATGACCTGAATGTCAACGTCTTCGCCGAGCGGAATCTTGCGCGTGTGAACTTTCAGGATGCCCTCGCGCCCGCGAACGTCGGGACGCGGGACGACGACGCGACGGTCGAAGCGACCGGGACGAAGAAGCGCCGGGTCGAGAACGTCGGGCCGGTTGGTCGAGGCCATGATGATGACGCCGTCGTTCGACTCGAAGCCGTCCATCTCGACGAGTAGTTGATTCAGAGTCTGCTCGCGCTCGTCGTGACCGCCGCCGAGACCTGCGCCGCGGTGGCGTCCGACCGCGTCAATCTCGTCAATGAAGATGATGCAGGGCGCGTTCTTCTTGCCCTGCTCGAAGAGGTCGCGCACGCGGGATGCGCCGACGCCGACGAACATCTCGACGAAGTCGGAGCCGGAAATGGAGAAGAACGGGACGTTCGCCTCGCCCGCGACGGCGCGCGCGAGAAGCGTCTTGCCCGTGCCCGGTGGGCCGACGAGGAGCACGCCTTTGGGGATGCGCCCGCCGAGCTTCTGGAACTTCTGCGGCTCCTTCAAAAACTCGATGATCTCCTGCAACTCTTCCTTCGCCTCGTCAACGCCGGCCACGTCTTTGAACGTGACTCGCTTCTGCTGGTTGTTCAGAAGCTTCGCGCGCGACTTGCCGAATGAGAGGGCCTTGTTGCCGCCCGACTGCATCTGCCGCAGCATGAAAATCCAGAAGCCGACGAGCAGCAGCACCGGCCCCCACCAGACCAGAATTGACCAGAAGAGTCCGCCCGTCGCCGGCTCGATGTTCACCTTCTTCGAGGCGACGTGCGGCTGCCCGTTCTGATCCTTCTCGTTGGCGAGGCTGGCGAGATTCGCCTTCAGCGTGTCGCCCTCAATCGGCGTGTGCCACTCCTGCTTGCTGCCCTTCTCAATCGAGACGGCCTCGGACTGTTTGATGTTCAGCTCGTCGATCTGGCCGTTGCGAATCTTGTCCACCAGCTCGCCGTAGGGCAGAGGCTTAGAGTTGCCCGCCTGCTTGTTGACGACGAACTGGTAGAGCATCACCGCGCCGACGAGGATGAGCACCCAAAGAATCAGTTGTCTTGCAGTTGAACTCAAAATCTTCCACGCCTCCGACGCCGATGATACCGCATCCGGCGTCTTTTGTCGCTCTCCGAAAACCCCAGCGGCCTCCGCGCCCCGGAGCGAATCAAACTCAATACGGGGGCAAGGCTCACTTTGGATGCTCCCGGCTCACCCCAAGTTGTGCCGCCCGCGCCGCCGCGCCGGCCCGTTTCGATTGTAGGTTTCGCGGCGGCCTTTTTCAACTTTTTTCACCGCCAAAGCCCGTGTGACGCAGACCCCTAATCTCGTCTCCGTCAGCGCCCGCCCCCGCGCCTGAAGATTAACAACCCGCGCCTTCGTTCGACGCCGCCGCCGCCCGGAAGTTCTGCGACTCGGCCCCCGCGCGAGCCTTCGAGGAGCTTTTCGACGGCCAGCACGTGCGCGAACTCGATGCGGCGCAAGCCCCCGCGACCGCGCGCGAGCCACTGCCGCAAAGCGCGACGACGCAAAGCCGGATGCGCCGACGCCAGCACCTCGACGCGAAGTGGCAGGCAGTCTGTCTCCGCTTCTCTCGCTTCGCCGCCGCCCGTCTTCGGTTGAATTTTAGTTTGAGACTCTTCGAGCAGTTCGGAGGCGAGTCTTTCGAGCGCGTCGGAGTCTTCGCGCAGGAGTTCGGCGGCGCGGGCGAGCGCTTCGGCGGCGCGCGGGTTGAACGTTTCGAGCAGCGGCAGGAGACGGCGGCGGACGCGCACGCGGGCGAAACTTTCGTCTTCGTTCATCGCGTCGGCGCGAAACTCCACACCGCGCTCGCGACAATAGCTCTCGGTGTCGGCGCGACGCGCCCAGCCGAGCAGCGGGCGGCGGAGCTTGATTCCGTTTCCCTGTTCGTCCGCGGGCGCGTCTGCTGCCGATGTGCGCGGCTCGTCCCCGCCGGCGCGTCTTTCATGTTCAGACTTGTTCGTCGTCTCTTCGAGCGCGCGTTCCGGTCGCATCCCGCCCGCGCCGTCCGCGCCGCTGCCGCGCAGCAGACGCAGCAGAACCGTCTCGGCCTGGTCGTCGAGCGTGTGCGCGACGAGCACGGACGAAGCGCCCCGCTCGCGCGCGACCGCGGAAAGAAATTCGTACCGCGCGCGCCGCGCCGACTGTTCGAGGTTGTCGCGCTCGCCCCGCGCCCTCTCGCCGACGTTCGCGCGCCCCGCCACGACATCGAATCCGAGCGCGCGCGCCTGCGCTTCGACCCAGCGCGAGTCCGCCGCGCCCTGCTCACCGCGCAGCCCGTGGTCGAGATGAGCCGCCGTCACTTCGAGTCCGAGCATCCCGGCCCTCGTCAACTCTTCGAGCGCGAGCAGGAGCGCCGTCGAGTCCGCGCCGCCTGAGACGGCGACGACGACGCGCTCGCCCCGCGTCGCCCACCCCGTCCGACGCCACCCGGCGAGCAGGCGTCGCGCGAACTCGCTCGGCCTTTCGCCGCCGTCTCGTCTCGTCCGCCGCCGACTCATCTCTTTTTCTTTCGGCCTCGTCCGCGCCGGCCCCGTTAAAATTTTAGCGCGGGCAGACGCGGCGTCGAAATTTTGTTGTCATCCGGTCGCGGCTTCCGCTATCCTCTCACGCCGTCGAGCAAGTCTTCGCGGAACCTCATTCGCCCACCGAAAAGGTTCTCAGGCAGTTTCACACGCCGCACGCCTCGCCGCGGCCAATTCGATTCGAGGTGACACAGATGACCCTAGACCTGACGATGCCGCTCAGCGAACATTTCACCATTCAAGAATTCATCATCTCCGAGACCGCGCAGCGCAAGGGCATTGACAACACGCCCACGCAGGAGATCATTGACCGTCTGAAAACACTCTGCACGAACATCCTCGAACCCGCGCGCGCCGCGCTCGGCCCGCTGCGAATCTCTTCGGGCTACCGCAGCGTGAAGCTGAACACCGCCATCGGCGGGAGCAAGACGAGCGCGCACTGCCTCGGCTACGCCGCGGACGTGATCCCGCTCAAGGCGACGCGCCGCGACTTCGCGCGCTGGGTCAAGGACAATTGCACCTACGACCAGATCATACTCGAATTCGGCACGCCCCAAGACCCCGCTTGGATTCACGTCTCGTGCGACCCCCGCGCCCGAAAGCAAGTCCTCAAGACCGTCAAAGGCGGCTACGCGCCGACGACGATCTGAAAGATAAAGTCAAAGCGCGACGACGGCAAGACGGCCCGGCTCTCATCTTCAAAAGAAGGATGAGGGTCAGGCCGTCCGCTGTTTTTCTTTCTACTTTCCCGCTACTCGGCTTTGACTTTTCCGCCGTCTCACGGACGCGCGCGCCGTCAGGCGATGATCATCGTGCCCGTGCCCTCGTCCGTGAAGACCTCGGAGAGCAGGGCGTTTCGCGCCGAGCCTTCGATGATGTGCGCGCTGCGGACTCCGCGGCGGAGGATTTCGGTGATGCTCTGGAGCTTCGGGATCATGCCGCCGGTGGCGACGCCCTCGCTGATGAGCGCCTCGACGCCTTCCGCCGAGAGGCGCGAAATCTTCGACGAGCGGTCGCCCCGGCGCAGGTAGATGCCGTCAACGTCCGAGAGGATGACGAGCTTTTCGGCCTGAAGCCGGACAGCTATCTCGGCGGCAATCGTGTCGGCGTTGATGTTGAAGACGCGCCCCTCGTCGTCCGCGCCGAGCGAAGAGACGACCGGCATGTATTCGTGGTCGAGCAGCACGCGCAGCAGACGGTCGTTGATCTCAAGCACGTCGCCGACGTGCCCGAAGTCAACGTGTTCGCGCTCGCCCGTCGCGCGGTTGAGAATCTCTTTCGGCGGTCGCCGCTCGGCGTGGACGACGTTGCCGTCAACGCCGGAGATGCCGACGGCCTCGACTCCCCGGCGGCGGAGCGCGGCGAGGATGTCGGTGTTGATCTTGCCGGCGAAGATCATCTTCGCCATGTCGAGCGTCGCGTCGTCGGTGACGCGCCGACCGTTGATGATCGTCTGCTCGACGCCGAGCTGTTCGGCCAACTCCGTTAACTGCTTCCCGCCGCCGTGGACGACGCAGACGCGGATGCCGACCTGATGCAGCAGCGCCAGCTCCTCGCACAGCGACGCGAGGTTCGACGACTCGTCCGTCACCTTCCCCGAAAGCTTCACGACGAACGTCTTGCCCTTGAAACGCTGGATGTAGGGCAGCGCCTCGCGCAACAGGTCGAGTCTTTGCTGGCTCACTTCAGACCTCCGGCAGAGAGTTGTTCCTTCGTCAACAGCCGCGCCATGATGGCCTTCTGAACGTGCAGGCGGTTTTCCGCCTCGTCAATCACGACCGAGGCTGGCGAGTCAATCACCTCGTCCGTGACGATGCAGTTGCGGCGGACGGGGAGGCAGTGCATGAAGACGGCGTTGTCGGTGCGTCGCATCTTCCCGGCGTCAACGATCCACTCGCCGCGGTAGGGCGCGCGCTCCTCGATGTCGTCGGCGGGCGAGCCGTAGAACATCTTGCTCCCCCAACTCTTCGCGTAAACGACCTGCTGCCCGTCGAAAGCCTCTTCAACGTCGTGCGTCACGCTGACGGTCGCGCCCGCGTCGAAGGCGAGGCTGTTGATCTCGCCCATCAACTCTTCGTCGAGTTCGTAGCCCGGCGGGTGCGCTATCGTCAGGTCGTGACCCATCTGCGCCGCCGCGAGCGCGAAGCTGTTGGGCACGGCCATCGGCAGAGGCTTCGGATGCCACGCCCATGTCAGCAGCACGCGCTTGCGCCCCTCGCCCAACTTCTCGCGCACGGTCAACATGTCCGCCATCGCCTGACACGGGTGGTGCATCGCCGACTCAAGGTTGACGACGGGCACGTCCACGTACTTCGCGAACGCCGCGAGCACGGGGTCGCGCCGCTCCTCGCTCCAATCCCTCAACGCGGCGAACGTCCGCACGCCGATGGCGGAACAGTAACGCGCGAGTACGCGGACGAACTCCGAGACGTGCTCGGTCTTGTCGCCGTCCATCACGACGCCTTCGCGGTGTTCGAGCGTCCAACTCATCCCGCCGGGTTCGAGCACGACCGCGTTGCCGCCGAGTTCATAAACCCCGACCTGCATCGAGGCGCGCGTCCGCAAAGAAGGGTTGAAGAAGACGAGCGCGACCGAACGGCCCGCGAGGGGTTTCCGTAAGTCCTCGCCCCGCTTGAAACGCGACGCCGCATCGAGCAAGCCCTCAAGCTCCTCGCGCGTCCAGTCGGAAGTCTTCAGAAAGTTTCTCATCAATTCAACGAGTGAGTTCTCGTCTCCGCTTTATTCGATTGTCATTTGCCCCAGCGCTTCGACGAACAATCCGGCTTCGTCCGTCGTCAGGCAGAGCGGCGGAAGCAGCCGCAGCACGCGCGCGTCGCTCGACGTGCCGGTGATGATTCGGCGTCCGAGCAGGGTCTTCTGAATCTTCGCTGCAACCGGCTCTTCAAACTCGACGCCGAGCAGCAGGCCGCGCCCGCGCACTCCGGCGACGCCTTTGATTCCGGCGAGACTCTCGCGCAGGAAACTTTCGACCGCGCGCGCGTTCTCAAGCATCCCGTCCGCCTCAATCGCTTCGAGCGTCGCTTCGACCGCGGCCATCGCGAGCATCCCGCCGCCGAATGTCGTGCCGAGGTCGTTCTCCTTGATGATTGAAGCGACAGCTTCCGTCGTCAAACAAGCGCCGACGGGCACGCCGCTGCCCAGAGCTTTGGCGAGCGTGATGACATCGGGCACGACACCGCCCGCGGCCTCGCCCCCCGCGAAAAACCAATCGCCCGTGCGACCGATGCCGGTCTGCACCTCGTCGAAGATGAGAAGCATCCCGCGCTCGTCGCACAGGCGGCGAAGCTCCCTGTAAAACTCCGGCCCGGCCATCGTCACACCGGCCATTGACTGAATCGGCTCAAGCATCACGGCGGCAATGTCGTCACCGGCGAGTGATTCGACCGACTCAATCGAGCCGAACTCCGCGCAGACGTGGCCGGGCACGTTCGGCTTTCCGATCTCGCGGTACTTACCCAGAAACGTCGCGCTGATCGCGTCCGAAGTGCGACCGTGGAAGCTGCCCGTGAACGTGATGACGCCCTCGCGCCCGGTCTTCATGCGCGCCATCCGCATCGCGTTCTCGTTCGCCTCCGTGCCGGAGTTGCAGAAGAACGCCTTGGTGATGCCCGCGGGCGCGCGCCCGACCAACTTCTCCGCGGCGCGCGCGCGCACATCCGAGTAAACGACGTTCGAGTAGAAGAGAAGTTTGTCGGCCTGCGACTTCAGGGCCGCGACGACGCGCGGGTGGCAATGCCCCGTCGCGCAGACGGCGTGCCCGCCGTACAGGTCGAGGTATCGCTCGCCCTCGCTCGTCTCGACCCAGCAGCCCTCGCCGCGCACCGGCGCGAAGGGAAATTTTTTGTACGTCGCGAGCTGAAACTGCTCCTCGCGCGCCGCTATCTCGTCGAATGTTGTCACGGCTGTCTTCATCTTTCGTTCGCGCAAATGCCTTCATCCCGCGCGCGCCCCGTCGGGCACTTCCCTTTCGGGCACGGCGAGGGCGGGCGTGATTCCGTCGGCGTAGCCGATGTCGAAGAGCATCCCTTCGGAGACTTCGCCCGCCATCCGGCGCGGCGCGAGGTTGACGACGAAGAGGGCCTGCCGGCCTTCGATCTCCTTCGGGTTCGCGCGCTCGCGCTTCATCCCCGCGAGGATCGTGCGCCTGTGGTCGCCGAAGTTGACCGTCAACTTCAGAAGCTTCTCCGAGCCTTTCACGTCTTCGACCGACTCAATCGTCCCGACGCGCACGTCGAGCTGTTCGAGCACGTCCGCCGTGACGTTCGGCTTGACGGGCGCGGGCGCAAAACTTTTCCGCTCGCTCATGGGTTTCCGCCGACGAGCATCAAGCCCTCGCGCTCGTCGAGTCCGAACATCAGGTTCATGTTCTGCACGGCCTGCCCCGCCGCGCCCTTCACCAGATTATCAATCGCCGAGAAGACCGCGACCTGCCGGCCCCGCGCGGCGAAACCGATGTCGCAGAAGTTCGTCGTCTTGACCCAGTTGATGTCGGGCGAGCCTTTGACGAGCCGGACGAAGAACGAGCCGCGGTAAAAATCTTCGTAGAGCGACACGAGGTCGCCCGCCGTCAACTGTCTGCCTTCCTTCGTCTCGGCGTAGATCGAGGCGAAGATGCCGCGCGAGACGGGAAGCGAGTGCGTCATGAAGACGAGTTCGTTCGCCCAGCCGCCCGCGCTCACGTCGCCGAGCGTCTGCTCGATTTCGGGGACGTGCTGGTGCGTGAAAGGCTTGTACGCGTAAAAAGAGTTCGAGCGCTGCGGGTGGTGCGTGTTCGCCGCGGGCTTCGCGCCGGAGCCGGACGAGCCGGTCTTCGCGTCAACGACGACGCGCCCCGCGAGCGCGCCCGACGCAGCCAGCGGCGCGAGTCCCAGAAGCGTCGCCGTCGCGAAGCATCCGGGGTTGCTGATGAGCCGCGCACTTTTAATCTGTTCGCGATTCAACTCGGTCAGCCCGTAAACGAACTCGCGCTGCAACTCAACCGCCGTGTGCTCGCGACCGTAATGCTCTTTGAATTCAGCCGCGTCGCGCAGACGGAAGTCGCCCGAAAGGTCAACGACCTTCACGCCCGAAGGCAGGCGCGGCGCGATCTCCAGAGCCTGACCGTGTGGCAGCGCGAGAAACACGCAGTCCAACTCGCCCAGGCTCTCGAAATCGTCCGGCGTCTTCTCGAAGCGCAGGCTCGTCAGCCCGTGCAGGTTTCGGTGAACCTCCGCGACCGATTTGCCCGCGTGCTCGTTCGCCGTCACGAGCGAGACTTCCGCGCGCGGGTGAAAGAGCAATATCCGCAGAAGCTCCGACCCGCCGTAGCCCGACCCGCCGAAGATGCCCACCCGAATCTTTTCGCCGCTCGACATCGCTCCAGTATTCCTCCCGCACCTCCTACCGCCTCTTGAAACTACCGACGACCGCTAACGTATTAACAACTGGCATCCGTGCGGCACGCCATCGTAATTGTCACATTAGGGTTGGAGGTTCAAGCCCATGTCCAAAGATAGACGAAGACGTTCTCTGCCTTTCTTCGTGCTCGGCGCAGCCTTCTTCGCCATCGGCATGTCGGGCCATCGCTCACTTCTCTTCGTCGGCCTCACCTTCTGGCTCATCGGACTGATGATGCTCAGACGCGCGCGCCGCTAAACGCATGACGAGCTAGACCGACGCCGTTTGCGCACACGCCGATTCGACCTTTGACTTCACAAGCTCGAACAGCCGCGAGCCGTTGCGCTTCGCGTTGGCGGCGGGCACGCCGAACTCGCGCTCGATGTAGTCCTCGCCCATCTTCGAGTCCGTGACCGACCCGGCGACCAAATCAACTTCGATTCCGCGACGGCGGAACAACTCGACGCCGCCCCACGCGCCGACGTAGTCCGAAGCGCAGAAGACGAGCGCCGCCGTCGCCGCGCGCAACTCCGCGTCGTCGAAGACCGACTCGACCGAGTAGCCGCCGAGTATCCCGTCGCCGAGTTCGATGACGATCAAGTCAGGTTCGCTCTCATTCAGATTCGCGATGATCGTCTTCGCGACGGGCGCGAGGTCGCCGACGCCGACCGTCGAAGGCAGCCCCGCGTCGAGGAAGCTGGCGGTCGCGACCGCGCCGTGGTCGGCCATGTGCAGCGTGTCGCGCAGGCAGGCCACGCCCGAAAGTTTCGCCGCCGCCACGCGCATCCCTGCGCGCGTCGCCTGCCGCACGATCTCGGTCGCGGCGTAAGTCTTCCCGCTGTTCATGCACGCGCCCGCGATGAGGACGAGCGGCGCGCACACTTCGGGCAGACTCTCGCGCGGCGCGAGCGCGGCGTCACTGATGTTTCGGACGCGCGAGTCTTCGCCGCAGACGAAGCCCACGACCTCGACCTCGATGGCGTCGCTCAGACTCGAATGGTGGCCCGTGCAGCAGCCGATGACGCCGCCCATGTTCAGGAGGTGCAGGCGGTCGCCCGCACCGACCGTCTCCGGCACGTCGCCGACGAAGCCTTTGAGCGCGCGCCGACGCCCCAGCGCGCCGACCAGCACGTCGCCCGGATTTATCTTCGCGAGCCGACCCGAAGGAAGCTCAAGCTGGTTGTACGTCGCGCTGTCGGTCAACGCGCGCACGACGACCGCGTCGCCCACGCGCGCGCCGCGCCGCTCGCCCGCGACGGCCAACTGCCTTTGCAGTTCGAGCTTCGACACGACCGACCCGATCTTGTCCGCCTCGACGAATATCATCTCGACCTCCTTCGACTGCTTGCCCGCATCACGCTCATTCAACTTCCGACGCGCGCTAGTCGTTCATCATCGCCCTTGTCCTGAGTCGCAGGGCGTTGAGCTTGATGAAGCCTTCGGCGTCGCGCTGGTTGTAAACGTTGTCGGCCTCGAACGTCGCGAGCCGCTCACGATACAAAGAGTTCGGCGAGCGCCGACCGACGACCGTGACGTTGCCGCGGTAGAGTTTCACGCGCACCTCGCCCGTCACGTTCTTCTGCGTCTCGTCAATGACTTTCCGCATCAACTCCGACTCCGGCGCGAACCAGAAGCCGTAGTAAACGCTCTCCGCAAACTTCAGACTCAAGGCGTCGCGCAACCTCAGAACCTCGCGGTCGAGCGTGATTGATTCGAGCGCGCGGTGCGCGGCCTGCAAGACGGTCACGCCCGGCGTCTCGTAAACTCCGCGCGACTTCATCCCGACGAAACGGTTTTCGACAAGGTCAACACGCCCGACGCCGTGCGCTCCGCCCGCGCGGTTCAAAGTGTCGAGCAGTTCGACCGCGCCCGGCTTCTCTCCGTTGACGCTCACGGGCACGCCGCTCTCGAACCCGACGACGAGATATTCCGGCTCCGACTTCGCCGCTTCGGGCGCGACGGTCAGTTGAAAAATGTCCGCGGGCGGCTCGGCCCACGGGTCTTCGAGGATGCCGCCCTCGTAGGAGACGTGCATCAGGTTCCGGTCGGTCGAGTAGGGCTTCTCGGCGGTCGCGGTCACGGGGATGCCGTGCTGCTTCGCGTAGGCGATGAGGTCGCTCCGGCCCTTGAACTCCCACTCGCGCCACGGCGCGACGACCTTGATGTCGGGTTCGAGCGCGTAGTACGTCAGCTCGAAACGCACCTGATCGTTGCCCTTGCCCGTCGCGCCGTGGGCGACGGCGTCCGCGCCCTCGCGCCGCGCGATCTCGATCTGCCGCTTCGCGATGACCGGACGCGCCAAGCTTGTGCCGAGCAGATAGACGCCCTCATACACCGCGTTCGCCTTCACCGCAGGCCACACGTACTCCTCGACGAACTCGCGCCGCAAATCTTCGACGTAGAGCTTCGACGCGCCCGTCGCTCGCGCCTTCTCGTCGAGACCCGTCAACTCCTCGCCCTGTCCCACGTCGGCGCAGTAGCAGACGACTTCGCAGTCGTACTTCTCGCGAATCCAACGCAGCATCACCGACGTGTCCAAGCCCCCCGAATACGCCAAAACGATCTTCTTGATTTTTTCCGTCACAGCCTTCCTCTTTTTAGTCTGGAATCTGAAGTCTGGAGTCAAAAGCAAGCGGTCTTGACTCCAGACTCCAGACTTCCTTATCCGAAAAGTTCCAACACCTTCTTGATCACAAGCCTTTGATCCTTGCGCTCGCGGACGGCAATGAATACCGTGTCCTCGCCGGCCAGCGTGCCGACGATCTCGCCGACGGCGGCGCGGTCAATCTCGACGGCGACCGAAGAGGCGAGTCCCGGCTCGCACTTCGCGACGACGAGGCACTCGCCCGCAGGCTCAAGACCGAGCAGGCCGCGCGACGCCGCGCCGTCGGTCGCGCGCGGCAGCGTGTAGTGGCCGTTGTGCTTGACGACGCCCAACTCTTCGAGGTCGCGCGAGACGCTCGACTGCGTGGCTGCGAATCCGGCGCGGTCGAGCATGGCAGTCAACTCCTGCTGCGTGCCGATGCGGCGCGCGCGGATCAGGCTCAGGATTTTCTGCTGCCGCTTCGTCTTGTGCATTCGAACCTCCGAAAGTCATGCAGAATCTTTGCATAACTCGCGAATAGATGCATAAAATAGCAGATAAGATGCATCTTCGCAAACCTTCAGACGCGCCGGAGCTGTTTAATGTCGGGAAAGGCGTTACCGCCGGGAGCGCGGGCACACGGCCCGCACTGAGCGCGAGAGCGCGAATAAGAATTCGCTCAAGCTCGACCGTCTTGGTTAGCGAAAGGTCTTCTGCCTGCTTCAGCAGGCAATGCGGGCAGGATGCCCGCGCTCCCGGCCTGTTGGTTTAGAATTTCCTTGAGGACAAGGACTGATGAGTGAATCGAAAAATTTGTGGGGCGGGCGGTTCAGCGGCGAGACCGATCCGGGCTTCGCGCGCTACAACCGGTCGTTCGGGTTCGACCGCCGATTGTTCGATGCGGACGTGCGCGGCAGCCTCGCCCACTGCGAGGGCTTGCGGGCGGCGGGCGTTCTATCGGACGAAGACGCCGCGAAGATTTCCGATGGCCTGCGCGGCCTGCTCGCGCAAGCGGAAGAGAACGGTGAGCGATTCTTCGACGACGAGTCGGCGGAGGACGTTCACTCGTTTATCGAGTCGCGCCTGATTGAAATGATCGGCGACGCCGGACGCAAGCTGCACACGGGGCGCAGCCGCAACGACCAGGTCGCGACGGCGCTGCGGTTGTGGCTGCGCGACGAGATTGACCGCATCGAAGTGAGTTTGCGCGGCGCGCAGGACGCGCTGCTCGACTTGGCGGAATCGCACGCGGACGCGGTGCTGCCCGGCTACACGCACCTGCAACGCGCGCAGCCAGTCCTCTTCGCGCACTGGTGTCTCGCATACTTCGAGATGCTCGCGCGCGACCGCGAGAGGCTGTCGGACGTGCGGCGGCGCGTGAACGTCCTTCCGCTCGGCTCGGCTGCGCTCGCCGGGACTGCTTACGCGATTGAACGCGAGTCGGTGGCGCGCGCGCTCGGCTTCGACTCGGTCGCGCGCAACAGCCTGGACGCGGTGAGCGACCGCGACTTCTGCGTCGAGTTCGCCGCCGGTGCGAGCTTGGTGATGGCGCACCTCTCAAGGCTCGCGGAGGATTTGATTATTTACGCGACGACCGAGTTCGGCTTTGTCGAGTTGGGCGACGCGATCTCGACGGGTTCGAGCCTGATGCCGCAGAAGAAGAACCCGGACGCGCTCGAACTCGTGCGCGGAAAGTCGGCTCGCGTCTTCGGCCACACGCTCGCGCTGCTGACCTTAATCAAGGGGCTGCCGCTCACCTACAACAAGGACTTGCAGGAGGACAAGGAGGCCGTCTTCGACGCGGCGGACACGGTGCGCGAGTCGCTCGACGTGACGGCGACGGTGCTCCGCAACGTGCGTCTGCGCCAGGCGCGCGCGCGCGACGCCGCGGCGGTCGGTTACATGAACGCGACGGAGATGGCCGACTACCTGGTGCGCCGCGGCGTTCCGTTCCGAGAGGCACACGAGGCCGTGGGGCGGATGGTTCTCTACGGGCTGAGCAAAGGGCTTGAGCTGCACGAACTCGAACTCGAAGAGTTGCGGCAATTCTCGCCGTTCGTCTCTGAAGACGTGTACGACGCGCTCTCGCTCGAACGCACGCTCGCGTCGAAGTCGCAGGCGGGCGGCACCGCGCCCGCGCGCGTGGCCGAAGCGCTCGCCGCGGCGCGCGAGTCTTTGCAGAAAGGCTAGGCGGGACGAGCAGCAATGTCCATTATTTTGCCGCGCGTTTGCGCCCTTTCTTTGTCGGCGTTGGAGTCGGAGTCGGAGTCGGGCTGAGGTCTTCGCGCGTGATGTGCGTCTCGACGGACTGTTTGCCGTTGTCGCCGATGCGGATGACGACGACGGGCTTGACGGCGTTGCGGGCGGGGTCGAAGTTGATCGTGCCGGTGACGCCGGGAAAGTCTTTCGTCCGCGCGAGCGAGTCGCGCAGGTCGGCGCGTTCGAGCGTGGGCGCGCGGGCGATGGCGTCGAGCACGATGCGCGTGGCGTCGTAGGCGGTGGCGGCGAAGGCGTCGGGCGTGGAGTTGAAGAGGCGTCGGTAGTCCGAGACGAAAATCACGACGCGCGGGTCTGTGTCGTCCGCCGAGAAGTGGGACGAGAAGAAGTCGCCCGCGAGCGATTGGCCGCCGATCTCGTAGAGCCGCGTCGAGTCCCACCCGTCGCCGCCGACGAGCGGCGCGGCTATCCCGGCGCGGCGAGCCTGCTGCGCGATCAGACCAGCTTCCAGATAATAACCGGGGACGAAGAGAACGTCGGGGCGCGCAGCCGCCACCCCGGCCAACTGCGCCGAGAAGTCGCGCGCGCCTTCGCGGTACTCCTCCGAGGCGACGACCTCGCCGCCGCGGCGCGCGAACTCTTCGCGGATGAAGCGCGCGAGTTCGATTGAGTAGCGCTGGCCGCCGTCGAAGAGGACTGCTGCGCGGCGCGCGTTCAGGTTGTCGAAGGCGAAGCGCGCGAGGGCCGCGCCTTGAAACGAGTCTGTGTAACAGCTTCGGAAGATGTAGTCGCCCTGCTGCGTGACTTCGGGGCTGGTCGAGGAGGGCGTGAGCATCGGCACGCCTTCGCCTTGCGCGACGCGCGCGGCGGCGAGCGAGCGCGAGCTGACGATCTCGCCGACGAGCGCGTGGACTCTGGACTCTTCCGAGAGCCTTCGGACGACCGTCTCCGTCTCGGCGTCGTTCGAGCGCGTGTCCTGCGCGATCAGCTCGACCTGCCGGCCCGCGACTCCGCCCGCGCCGTTCGCCTCCTCGACCGCCATGCGAATGCCGTTGAGCGCGGAGATGCCGTACTGCCCCGTGTCGCCCGTCAGGGACATGAACGCGCCGATGCGAATCTTGTCGTCCGGGGCTTTTTTAACGACCGTCTCGCCGCCCTTCTTCCCGCAAGCGACGATTAAAAACAGGGCGGCGGACAGAGAGGCGAGAAGCGCGGCGGCTTTTTTTCTTCGGGGCGGTTTCAAAGGCGGGTCTTGTCTTGAGGAAGTGAAAGGCCGGGGCGGTTCGCTTCGAGCGCTCGCCCCGGCCCTTTATTCCAAGCCGTCAGTCAACCCTGTTGCGTATCGGCGCGGCCTGAGAACTCGGGGGCGCGTCCGGGTCTGCGACGGGCTGGCCCCCGGCGAGTCCGTGCGTCGAGATTTCGTGGCGCGTGTGCGCGGCCTCGTGCGACATGACGCTGTGCCTGCGCCCGTAGCCGAAGTAGATGACGAGGCCGATGATGAGCCAGATGATCAGTCGCACCCAGTTCTCGTAAGGGAGCGAGAACATCAGGAGCAGGCAGGTCAGAATGCCGAGGATGGGGACGAGCGGGACAAACGGCGCGCGGAACGGGCGGTTCGCTTCCGGGTGCGTCCGGCGCATGACGAGCACCGCGCCGCAGACGATGACGAAGGCGAACAGAGTCCCGATGCTCGTCATCTCGGCGAGGATGCTCAAAGGGATGAAGCCGGCCATCGAGGCGACGAAGAGTCCCGTCAGGATCGTTGACTTCCAGGGCGTGCGGAACTTCGGGTGAATGTCGCCGAAGAAGCCGCGCGGGACGAGTCCGTCGCGGGCGAGCGCCAGCATGACGCGCGGCTGGCTGAGCATCATCACGAGCAGGACGGAAGTGATGCCGGTCATCGCGCCGAAGGCGACGAGGTACTGCATCCACGTCAGGCCGACGCTCTTGAACGCCTCGACGACGGGCGCGTTGATGTCAATCTTGTTCGTCGGCACCATGCCCGTCAGCACCGCCGAGACGGCGATGTAGAGCAGCGTACAGATGATGAGCGAGGCGATGATGCCGATGGGCACGTCCTTCGCCGGGTTCTTCGCCTCCTCGGAGTGGACGGAGACGGAGTCGAATCCGATGTAGGCGAAGAAGATGATTGCCGCGCCGGCGATCATGCCGAGAGGCTCGCCGCCCGGCCCCGTGTGGTCGCCGAAGATGGACTTGCCGAAGAAGCTGACGCCCGTGTAGCCGTAGGGCGCGAACGGGTGCCAGTTGGTCGTGCCGAACCTCGTATAGACGACGTAGCCGCCGATGACGATCACCATCAAAACAATGATGAGCTTGACGACCACCATGAGGGCGTTGAAGGTCGCGCTCTCCTGGATGCCTTTGACGAGGATGATGGTGAGTATGAAGGTGATCGCGACGGCGGGCAGGTCGAAATACGAACCCGTCGCGACGAAGCCGGTATGCGGGCAGCCGGAGCCGACGCTCACGCAGTAGTCGAATGGGGTGGAGCTGATTGCGGTGGGCAGCTTGGCCGGGATGGCCGAAATCCCTTCGTGGAAGATGGGGATGAACTCCTTGAAGTGCGCCGACCACCCGTGCGCGACCGTGGCCGAACCGACCGCGTATTCGAGAATCAAGTCCCAGCCGATGATCCACGCGAACAGCTCGCCGAGGGTGGCGTAGGCGTAGGTGTAGGCCGAGCCGGCGACCGGCACCATCGAGGCGAACTCCGCGTAGCAGAGCGCCGCGAAGACGCAGGCCAGTCCGGCGAGGACGAACGAGAGCATCAGGGCCGGGCCGGTGCGGTCGTGCGCCGCGACGCCCGTCAGGATGAAGATGCCGGTGCCGATGATCGCCCCGACACCGAGCGCCGTCAGTTGTCCGGGGCCGAGCACGCGCCGCAGCCGGTTCTCGCCCTGCATCTCTTCCAGAAGCAGGCTGAGCGGCTTGGTTCGGAAAAGGTTACTTGCCATGTGTGATCCTCCGCGAATGATTCAAACACTCTCAGGAGCTTGGATAGCTTTGAGTTTTAAGTCCGACTTCCGAAGGCTTGTCTTTTCTGGCGCGACAGCTTAACACCGAAGCCAGCCGCGCGCGAGTCTTAATTCTTCGCGTTCCCGGCCTCGTCCGCAGCGTGTTCGTCGGCCATCGGGGTGCCGACGCTGCGCCAGATGAAATAGACGGGGATGCCCGTGATGACGATGATCAGGCCGGGCCACGTCTGCGCCGTCTGATAGACGAAGAGCACGACGAGGATGACCGCCGCGCCGACGATGTAGAGCGCCGGCACGATTGGATAGCCGAAGGCTCGATAAGGTCGCTCGGCGTCGGGCCGCGTCTGGCGCAGGCGGAAGATGCCCGCGATTGTCAGGATGTAGAAGATGAGCGCGGCGGAGATGACGTAAGTTAAGAGATCGTTGTAGAGGCTCCCGTAGGTCGGAGCGCCCGTCGCCTTGTCCGTGCCCGTGACGACGCGCGGCAGGACGAGGAGCGCGGCCCAGATGCCTTGAATGACGAGTCCCCAAGCGGGCACGTGCTTGTCGTTGAGGCGGCCCGACGACCGGAAGAACAGGCCGTCGCGCGCCATCGCCCAGTAGGCCCGCGCGCCCGCGAGAATCAGCCCGTTGTTGCAGCCGAAGGTCGAGACCATGATCGCCGCGGCCATGATGATTGCGCCGTAGCCGGGGAAGATCACGTCGGCGGTCGCCGACGCGACGCGGTCGTTCTGCACCGTCTGAATCGTCGTGAGCGGGAGCGCCACGAGGTACGCGACGTTCGCCAGAAGGTAGAGGCCGATGACGATGATCGTCCCGAACGCGAGCGAGAGCGGGATGTTGCGCCGGGGGTCTTTGACCTCGCCCGCCGTGAAGGTGATGTTGTTCCACGCGTCCGCCGAGAAGAGAGAGTTGGTCTGCGCCACGCAGATGCCGACGAACAGGCCGAAGGCGGTTGCCGCGGTCAGGCCGCGTCCGAGTGGCTCAAGACTCCCGCGCGGCGTCCAAAGGTCGCCGAAGTTCCCGTGCGCGGCGACCGCGTTGTATCCGACGAGGACTCCGAGCACGACCAGCGCGACGAGCGCCAACGTCTTCGCGGACGTGAAGACGTTCTGCACGAGCTTTCCGAGCCGGAGGCCGCGCGTGTTCATCCACGTCAGCAGCGCGATGAGAAGCACCCCGACGAGCTGCGCCGTCGAGAGCGAGACGGCGTAGCTGGAACTTATTTTTATCGGGGCGACGATGTAGTTCGTCTCCGAAATCGGATGCCAGAAGACGCCGAAGTATTTGGCGAAGCCGACGGCGACCGCGGCAATCGTCCCCGTCTGGATGACGAGGAAGAGCGTCCAGCCGTAGAGGAATCCCCACAGCGGCGAGAAGGCTTCGCGCAGGTAAACGTACTGCCCGCCCGCCTTCGGCATCATCGCCGCAAGCTCGCCGTAAGAGAGCGCGGCCATCACGGTCAGCAGTCCCGTGATGATCCAGACCACGAGCAGCCAGCCCGGCGAGCCGACCTGCCGCGCGATGTCCGCCGAGACGATGAAGATGCCGGAGCCGATCATCGAGCCGGCCACGATCATCGTCGAGTCCCAGAGTCCGAGGCCGCGGATGAAGCCTGTGCGCCTGTCTTCGACTTCGGCTCCGACGCCGATAGCTTCCGCCATTGATTCTCCTTCCGCTTCCCCGACGCCCGCGCACAGGTCTAGCCGCGCGGCAGTCGGTTGGCTTTACAAACTGTGCAACTCTTTCCCGAATGGGCCGAAAGACAAGGAGAGCGCGCGCATTATACCGTTTTCAGCCGACGTGTCGAGAACTAAAAACACCTCCGATTCCGTCCCCCATCCCGAAGAACTCGCCGCCCGACGCCGACGCATCGAATTTCAAACTCGCCGCATCAAATGCCTGACGCGCGCGCCCGATGCGGCAGGGTTGCCGCAGCCGCGCCCGTCGTGTTAGCTTTCACGGTGCCCGACCGCCGCTCGCACGCGCCCTGCGAGTGGGTCAATGTTTCCGTCGCCGCCAACCCACTTCAGAAGTTTTACGACCTGTTTTACCTCCATGAAATACCAATTCCCCCCGCGCCGCTTCGCGCCCTTCAGCGCATCCCGCAGCAACGCGAGCAGTCCGGCCCGCCGCGCCCGGAACTCAAGCGCATTCATGGTGACGTTGGCCGCGCTCCTCGTCGTAGCCGCCAGTTCGGTCGCGCAGGCGAAGCCGAGTTTCAAGGTGCAGCCGCCGCCCGCTTGGGTGCAGCCGGTCGCAGCGCCGCAGCCGGACGGCGGGGGTCAGGCGAAGGACGCCGAGAGCGGCGTGCGCTTCCTGCTCGACGACCGGCAGACGCGCGTGAGCGGCAAAGGCGTCGAAGGGTACTACCACTTCGTCGAGCTGGTCTCGACCGCCGCGGCGGTCGAGAAAGTCTCGCAGTTGCAGTTGGACTTCGAGCCGTCCTTCCAGAGCCTCGTCATCCACCACATCCAGATCGTCCGCGCCGGGCAGACGATCAACGTCCTGCGCCCGTCCGAGATCAGGATCATCGAGCAGGAGGGCGAACTCGACCAGCGCCTCTTCAACGGCACGCTCTCGGCGGTCGCCTTCCTCGACGACGTGCGCCCCGGCGACCTGCTTGACTACGCTTACTCCGTCAACGGCGACAACCCAGTCCTCGCCGGCAACTACGCCGACGCCCTCCCGCTCGCCGAGAACGACCCGGTTGACTACCTGCACGCGCGCCTGCTCTGGCCGACGGCCCGCAAGCTCTTCGTCAAGCCGCAGCAGACCGACGTGCAGCCCGCCGTCCGCGCGCTCGGCGGCGAGACCGAGTACGTCTGGGAGCGTCGCGACGTGCCCGCGGTCGAGACCGAAGACTCGACGCCGACGTGGTTCGACCCCGCGCCGTCCGTCCAGTTGAGCGAGTTCGAGACGTGGGCCGACGTGGCGCGCTGGGCCGCGCCGCTCTACGAGGTGAAGACGCTCTCGCCCGCGCTCAAAAGCCAGATCGAAGAGTGGCGCAAGCTGCCGACGCCGGAGGCGCGCCTGCTCGCCGCGCGACGGTTCGTGCAGGACGAGATTCGCTACCTCGGCATCGAACTCGGCCCGTACTCGCACACGCCGACGCAGCCCTCCAAAGTCTTCGAGCGGCGCTTCGGCGACTGCAAGGACAAGTCGCTCCTGCTCGCGACCATCCTCAACGCGCTCGGCATCAAGGCGCACACGGCGCTCGTCAACACCGACGCGCGCCACGCGCTCGACGACTGGCAGCCCTCGCCCTACGACTTCGACCACGTCATCGTCGAGGCCGAACTCGACGGCAAGACCTACTGGATAGACGCGACCATCTCGTACCAGCGCGGCACGCTCGCGACCTATTACGCGCCCGACTACGAGCGCGCGCTCGTCATGCGCCCCGACGCCGACGCGCTCACCGTCATCCCGCACACGCCCTCGCCCACGCCGACGACGAGTGTGCTCGACGAGTACCGCGTCAAGAGTTTCGACGCGCCCGTCGCCTTCAAGGTGACGACGACCTATCGGGGCATTGACGCCGACGCAGTCCGCTACCAGCTCGCCAGCAAGTCGCGCAAGGACTTCGCCAAAGACAGCCTGAACTACTACGCTGGGCACGACCGCTCGATTCAGGGCGACGGGCTGCCCGACATCACCGACGACGAAGAGGCGAACGTCATCACCACGGTCGAGCATTACACGATCCCGAACTTCTGGAAGGAGTCGGCGCACGAATTCCTCGCTCCGCGCGTCGGCGACCAGTTGGACAAGCCGAACGTCTCGCGCCGCTCGATGCCGCTCGCCGTCACCTTCCCCGCCAGCGTCGAGGAGACGGTCGAGATTCACCTGCCGCGCGCGCAGAGCGTGACGACCGGCGACGAGACGGTCGAAGACGAGGCGATGCTCTTCACGGCTCAGGCATCGGCGGAGAACAACGTCATCCGCCTCCGCTACACCGTCCGCGCGAAACAGGACTCGGTGGCCGCAGCGAATGTCGAGCAGCACCTCGCCGCCGTTGACCGCGCGCGCGACCTCGCGAGCTACGACCTGAAGCAAGGCTCGCCTGCCGCGCCCTCGCCCTTCTTCGAGACCGCGCGCGATGCCTTCTACCTTCTCGTCTTCATTCTCGCGCTCCTCTTCTTCCGCGGCTGGCTGAAGCGAAGACGCGCCGCGCGCCTCACAGCCGAAGTGCTGCCGGTGCGCCTCCCCGTCCGCCCCGGCGCGAAGCCGGAGACGGCGATCCGTCTCCGCGAAGAGACCGAGATCAACCGCTTCATCACCGACGTGAGATGCCCCGGCTGCGGGCGTCGCGCGTGCGGCGAGTCGGCGCGGCAGGGACTCATCTACGACGAACAGCGCCTCGTCGTCGTCCAGCTTGAATGTGAGCGCTGCCGCAACAGTCAGGATTTTTATTTCGCGCTCGCCGTCTGAACAGCAGGACGAATTTATCGTTGACGGTCGGGAAGAGGCGGGGGCGAGCCGCCCTTCCCGACCTGTCAACTTCGGAGCGTTGAGCGAAACAGCGCAACGCCCCTGCTCGCAAGTCGGGAAGGGCGGCTCGCCCCCGCCGCGCCTGTCAACTTATCTCGTTTCGCAATCCGTTATAAGATACGGCGCATGACGAAAGCCGAACGCCCGCACACGGACGCGGCGTCGCAGCTCGGCGACATGAGCGCCGAAGAATTCCGACGCTACGGACACGAGGTCGTCGAGCGAATCGCCGACTACCTCTCCGAGATCGAACGCTACCCCGTGCTCGCGCGAGTTCAGCCGGGCCAGCTTCGCTCTCAACTTCCTCCGTCGCCGCCAGAACGCGGCGAGCCGATGTCGGACATACTCGCCGACGTTGACCGCCTCGTCGTCCCCGCGCTCACGCACTGGAATCACCCTTCGTTCTTCGCCTACTTCGCAACGTCCGCCTCCGCGCCCGGCATCTTCGCCGAGATGCTGTCGGCGGCGTTCGACACGAAGGCGATGCTCTGGCGCACGTCGCCCGCCTCGACCGAACTCGAAGAGGTCGCGCTCGACTGGCTGCGGCAGATGATGGGCCTGCCTTCGGAGTTTGAAGGAATCATCTACGACACGGCTTCGGTCGCGAGCATGCACGCGATTGCCGCCGCGCGCGAGGCTCTGAATTTAAAAGTGCGCGAGGACGGCATGAGCGGTCGCGCAGACCTGCCGCTGCTTCGAGTCTATGCTTCCGAGCAGTCGCACTCTTCAATCGAGAAGGCCGTCATCGCGCTCGGACTCGGCCAGCGCTCGCTCGTCAAAGTTCCTGCCGACTCCGAATTCAGGATGGACGCCGCCGCGCTCGCGCGACTGATTGGTGAAGACAGGCGCGCTGGCGTGCTGCCCTTCTGCGTCGTCGCGACCGTCGGCACGACCTCGACGACGAGCGTTGATCCCGTGCCCGCAATTGCCGGCGTGTGCGGGCGCGAGAACCTCTGGCTGCACGTTGACGCCGCCTACGCAGGCTCCGCGGCAATCGTGCCCGAACTGCGCCACTGGTTTGAAGGCTGCGAGCGCGCCGACTCGCTCGTCACCAACCCGCACAAGTGGCTCTTCACGCCGTTCGACCTTTCGGCTCTTTACAGTCGCCGCCTCGATGTCCTCCGCCGCGCGTTCACGCTCACGCCCGAATACCTGCGGACGCCCGAACAGGACGCCGTGCGCAACGGTTCGGACTACGGCGTGCAGCTCGGTCGGCGCTTCCGCGCGCTCAAGCTCTGGATGATCATCCGCTACTTCGGCCACGAAGGACTCGCGGCGCGCATCCGCGAACACTGCCGCCTCGCGCGCGAGTTCGCCTCGTGGGTCGAGGGGTCGCCCGACTGGGAGATTCTCGCGCCCGCGCCCTTCAGCGTCGTCTGTTTCCGCGCACGGCCACAACTCGAAGGCGAGACGGACGCGGAACGAGCGGCACGGCTCGACGCCCTGAACGAGCGGCTGATGAACGCCGTCAACGCGACGGGCGAAGCGTTCCTCTCGCACACGAAACTCAACGGCGTGTTCACGCTCCGGCTCGCCGTCGGGAACATCCGCACCGGCGAGCCGCACGTCCGCCGCGCGTGGCAACTGCTCAACGAGAAGCTTGCTGAATTAACCAACCGAGGTTGAAAGAATGCTGACGCACATCGTCATCTGGAAATACAAACCGGAAGTCGGCGAAGAAGAGCGGCGCGAGCACGTCGAACGCCTGCGCGCGCTCGTCGGAGTCATCGCCGAAATTCAGAGCTTCGCCGTCGGCTTCGACGTTCTGCGCCTGCCGCGCTCGTACCACACCGGCCTCGTCGCGACCTTCCGCGACCGCGCCGGACTCGAAGCCTACACGGTTCACCCCCAACACGTCGCCGCCGCCGACTTCGGTCGCTCCATCAGCGAACACGTCGCCTCCGTTGACTTCGAAGACGAACAGAAGTGATGAGTGATGAGTAATGGGTGATGAGTTAAAAACAATTTGTCTTTCGCTCATCACTCATTACTCATCACTCATCACTTTGTTTTACCTATGAAGCGCTGGAAGAAAATCGCGCTGGTGCTGATCGGCCTGCTGCTCCTCTCGCAGACGCCGTTCGTTTACAGGCGATACCGGCTCGGACGTTTGAGCGCGGCGATTGCCGCGTCGAACTCAGAGCGCGCGGCGGCACAGGCGGACGACCGTTACGACGACTACGCGGGCGTCTTCCACGTTCACTCTTCGCTCGGCGGGCACAGCACGGGCAAGCTCTCAGAGATAGTCCAAGCGGCGAAGGCCGACCGCCTCGCCTTCGTCGTGATGACCGAGCACCCGGACGCGCTCGTCAACACCGCCGAGGCGACTCTGCACGGCACGCGCGACGGCATCGTCTTCATCGGCGGCAGCGAGCTTGCAGCCTCGAACGGCGGGCGGCTTTTCGTCGCGCCCGGCTTCGCGCCCGCCGACGCGAACGCTTCGCTTCAGGAACTCGTCATGCGCGCGAAGTCGGACGGAAGGCTTGCGGTCGTCGGCTACCCCGAAGAGGTCAGAGACTGGAACGTGAGCGGCTACGACGCCGTCGAAGTCTATAATCTCTACACGAACGCAAAACGAATCAGTTATCCGATTCTCTTCTTCGACGGCCTCTGGTCTTACTGGAGCTATCCAGACCTTCTCTTCGCGCGGTTCTACGAAAGGCCGGACGCGAACCTGAAGCGCTGGGACGAGATCAACGCGGGCGGACATCAGCGCGCGCTCGCCGTCGCCGGGAACGACGCTCACGCAAACGTCGGCGTGGCATTGCGCGACCAAACGGGCAGACAGATTCTCGGCGTCAAGCTCGACCCGTATGAGCGCAGTTTCCGAATCGTCCGCAACCACGTGCTTCTCGAAAAGGGAGTGGTGCTCGACGCCGACAATCTGCTCGCGGCGCTGCGCGGCGGCCATAGCTTCATCGCCTTCGACCTTTTCGGCGACTCGACGGGCTTCCGCTTCACGGCTGACAACGGAACCGACAGGCGCACGTCGGGCGACGAGATCGCGCTGCCCGCGTCCGGCGGCGTCAGGCTCGCGTCGCACTCTCCGCTCAAATGCAGGACGCTCTTTTTTCGCGACGGGCAGGTCGTGCGGGAAGTGAAAGATTCGGCTGAGGCGGAGTTCAACGCGGATCGTCCGGGCGTCTATCGTGTCGAGCTTTACTTAGACCAACTCGGTAGTCTGCTCGAAGGCAAGCCCTGGGTCATCTCAAATCCGATCTTTGTTCGTTGAGGTGCGGAGCGGAGTTAATTTTCGTCCAGACACGACATCGCCCCGCGCAGGTCGCAAAGGCTTGTGCGGGGCGTTTCGCTGGGCCGGAAGCCCGACCCAATTTTGCGGAGGCGGCTCTTAAGTTGCCGCATACTGTAGAGAATCCCGTGTTTGATTCTTCTCACGCGCCGAAACCCAGTGTCGCGGGAGTGTGCGTGTACAGCCTCCTGAAAGGGTTATCCAAGTAACTCCAAGTTTAGGCTCGGACACGCGACCTGTCAAGGTTCAGTTTGACCGTCTCCGACGGATACGAACGAGGCCGTAGCATTGTCACGCTGAATTGGATTTCTTACCGACAGCAATCTGCCGCGAGCTTGTGCGATGGCTACACCCTTTCGGCTGTCAGCGACTTATTTGGTTCACCCCGGAGACTAAACGCGCGCATCCGCAGAGAATCAGGAACATTTCTGTGCGTCCGGCGTGGCATCCTGCTTGCTGAATGTGGTTCGACCTGTCAGCGCCGCCGGTTGCATCGCTGACATTTAAAAGATGAGAGAAGACGCCCCTCGACAGGAGTTTCAGATGACAGACGCGGCGATTCCCCTTTGGCAAGTTGCCACACCGAGCAACGCGGCGGCCAAGCCTGCGACGGATTACGAGTTGACGCGGCGGTCAGCGGCGGGCGACCCGGCGGCCTTCGAGGAGTTGTACTCGCGCCACTCGCGCCGCGTCTATAGCTTGTGCCTGCGGATGACGGCCAACACCGCCGAGGCCGAGGACTTGGCCCAGGAGGTCTTCATCCAACTCCACCGCAAGGTCGGGTCTTTCCGCGGCGAGTCGGCCTTCACGACCTGGCTGCACCGCCTGACGGTCAACCAGGTGCTGATGCACTTCCGCCGCCGCGGGGTGAGGGTCGAGCAGCCGGGGGAGGGGGGCGACGCCCCGCAGCAGGTGGTCTTGGGGACGGCGAACCCCTCGCAGATGCCCGTCGTGGACAGGATCGCTCTGGACAAGGCGGTCTCGCAGCTGCCGCCGGGCTACCGCGCGGTCTTCGTGCTGCACGACGTGGAGGGGCACGAGCACGAGGAGGTGGCGAGGCTGTTGGGCTGCTCGGTGGGGACCTCGAAGTCGCAGCTCCACAAGGCCAGGATGAAACTACGGCAACTGTTGAGGCAACAGAACGAGCCGAAGTAGGCTTCAAAAGTTTTTCGCGCCCGCCCCGACGCGGGGGCCGGACGGCGCGGCGAATCGAGCGAGAGGTTTGACGGAAATGAACTGCGACGAATGTCTTGAACTGCTCAGCGAGTTCCTCGACGGCACGCTCGGCCATCGAGAGCACGCGGCTGTGAGCGCGCACTTAGCCTCGTGCGCGTCCTGCGAGCTTGAGCGTCAGGAATTTCACGCCATCATCAGCGCCGCGCGCGAGACGCGCGAGCAGTTGTACGCGCCGCCCGACGAGCGCGCGCTGTGGCTCCGCGTCCGCAGCGCGGTCGAGAGCGAGACGCGCGCGGCGTCGGCGGGCGCGGGCGAGAGCGTCTGGCGGCGGCTCTTTCACAAGCGCTGGGAGCTTTCGCTCCCGCAACTCGCGGCGGGCGTCGCCGCCGTCGCCGCCTCCGTCGCGTTCGTCACCGTGCTCGGAGTCAACTACGTCTCGCCCGACCAAAGTGCGGACGCGGTTCGCGCGGATCGTCAGGCGCGCCGCGTCGTCTCCGACGAGACTTACCCGAACGCCTACGTCGAGCCGGACGAGGTGAGCCTGCGCTACTGGGAGCAGCGCGTCGAGGCGCGCAAGGCGAGTTGGAATCCGCGCATGCGCGCGTCGTTCGACCGGAGCCTGAACGCGCTCGACCAGACGGTCAGCGAGTCGCTCGACGACCTGCGGCAGAACCCGCACGACGAGGTCGCGGAGGAGGCCCTGAACTCCGCGCTGCGCGACAAGGCGGAGCTTCTGAGGGAGTTCGGCGAGCAGTAGTGGCGCACGCGCCCGGTCGAAGCCGCAGACAAAAAACCTCCAGCGCCCGCGCCTTCGCACGCCAACGAACGCGGCGCCCCCGGCGGGAAGAACCGCCCGCCAGTCCCAAGGGTCGCAATCGAATCTTGAATTTCGTAAGCAGATGAAGACCGCGGTACGCAAAAACACCCCCGACGCAGGCGGCGCTCGCTCGCGACTCGAACGCGCGCGCCGCTTGCGCCTCGCGCCCGCCGCCGCGCTCTTCCTGCTCGCGCTCACGCTCGCGCCCGCGTCCTTCGCGCAGCACCGCTTCCAGCGCGAGTACCCGACGCGCCAGAACATACGCATCCAGATCATCAACCGCTCCGGCAAGGTCGAGGTCGAGGCTTGGGACAAGAACAGCGTCCGCGTGACGGCGACGATGGACTCGTCTTCGACGAAGATGTCGCCGGAGGTGAACGGCGACGGCGTCACGATTGACGTGCGGCGCGACAACCGCGAGGACGTGGGCGACGTGAACTTCCTGGTGCGCGTCCCCGCCGGCTCGACCGTTGACATCAGCACGATGACCGGCAACCTCACAGTCCGCAACGTCCGCGGCCAGATGGTTCGCGCCCACGTCACCAGCGAGGGCGACATCGAGCTGACGGGCATCCGCGCGCAGACCGTCATGGCCGAGAACACCGTCGGCAACATCCTCTTCGACGCGGAACTTTTGCGCGGCGGCACATACGTTTTGAACTCGACGCAGGGCGACATCCAACTCCACATCAGCGCCGAGGCGGGCTTCCGCCTGATGGCCGTCGCGCCGCGGACGCGCGACATAGAGCTTAACGGCTTCGCGCAGATGGGTCAGTTCGAGTTCATCAACGAGAAGCGCAAGGTCGTCGGCAAAGTCGGTGACGGCGCGGCCTCGCTCAGCACCACGAACGGACGCGGCTCGATCTCCATCATGCCGCGCTGACACCCACTCCCGAACAACCCGCACGAACAACCGACGGGCCTTCTTCCTCCTCGCGCCGGAAGAAATGTTTGTTGCGACGACACGCACGCTGGTGTAGCCTGCAACGGATGAAAATCGCGCCTCCTGAAAATCGAACGCGGTCGAGAGTCGTCGCCCGCGCGCTCCCGCTCCTGCTCGCGACGACCTTCTTCGCGTTCCCGACTTCCGGCGTCTCCGCGCGACAGAGCGGCAGGCAGTCGGGCGCGCAGAAGAACGCTCCCGCGCCGCCGCCTTCGCCGCTTCTGAAGCGCACGACGACGAAGCACGAAGTCCATCGCCTCGGCTACGGCGGTTCGCTCACCATTTACGGCGCGCCCGTCGGCTCGATCACGGTCGAAGCCTGGCCGAAGGCCGAAGTCGAGATCAACGCCGACATCGAGCAGAGCGCCGCGACCGAGGAAGACCTCGCGCGACTCTCCGCGATCAACGGCTTCGTGTTGGACGCGGACGTAAACAGCGTGCGTGTGACGACCGTCGGCGTCCACGACCGCAATTACATCAAGCGCGTGGCGCGCGACCTGCCGAAGAATCTTCTCTCCCTGCCGTGGAAGATTGATTACCGCGTGCGCGTCCCTTCGTCGTGCGACCTCGAAATCTATTCGGGTCAGGGGCTGCTCACGATCAGCGGCGTCGAGGGCGCGCTGCGTATCAACGCGGGCGACGGCGGCGCGAGTCTCGCGCTCGCGGGCGGCGACGTTGAGGCGACGCTGAAGGGCGGCCCGGTCGGCGTGCGCGTGGGCGCGCGCAGTTGGCGCGGGCGCGGCATGAGCGTGCGACTGGCGAGCGGCGACCTCACGGTCGAGCTGCCCGCGGGCTTCAGCGGCGACGTTGACGCCGAAGTGCTACGCATGGGGCGCGTCGAGAACGATTACGCCGGACTCGCCCCGCGCGAGGACACGAAGCCAACCGAACGCACGCTTCAGGCGCGCGCGGGCGCGGGCGGCGCGACGCTCTCCTTCACTGTCGGCGACGGCACGCTGCGGATAAAGCAAGTGAGCGGTAAGCAGTAAGCAGTAAGCGGTAAGCCGTGAGCGGTAAAAACAATCATCGCTCGATGCTCGAACTTGTTGGCCGCTGCTCACTCTCGCTGCTTACTTCTTACTTGCTTCTGGACTTCAAACAACGCGGCGGCTATGCTTCGGCGTCGCGCTTTCAAAACCGTCCCGCAAGGTAAACGAGTATGACCGTCAAGTCCGACCGCTGGATTCGGCGCATGGCCGAGGAGCAGCAACTCATAAGCCCCTTCGACTCGTCGCTCGTGCGCGAGCGCGAGGGCCGGCGCATCATCTCGTCGGGCGCGTCCTCCTACGGCTACGACATGAGGCTCGCGGACGACGGCTTCCGCGTCTTCTCGCCGATCCACGGTCGCGAGATTGACCCGAAGCGATTCGACGAAGACTCGCTCGTCGAGCCGCCGCTCCGCGCCGCCGAAGACGGCTCGCGCTACTACCTCCTGCCGCCCCACTCCTACGCGCTCGGCGTCACGGTCGAGACCTTCCGGATGCCGCGCAACGTCACGGGGATTTGCATGTGCAAGTCCACATACGCGCGCGCCGGACTGATGCTCAACACCACTCCGCTCGAAGCGGGCTGGACGGGCCGCCTCGTCATCGAACTCGGAAACCTCGCAGACCTCCCGCTCCGCGTCTATGTCGGTGAAGGCATCGGTCAGGTCATCTTCTTCGAGTCCGATGAAGACTGCGATGTGTCCTACGAAGACCGCGGCGGCAAATATCAGGGGCAGACGGGCCTGACCTACTCGCGCCTGTAAACTTCTGTCGGTGTGCGACTGGAACCATCCATTGGCCGCTGCGGACAGCTTATGCTTCCAATAAGGCGCGGACAGCGGATGGTTCCAGTTTCGTTGGTGAGGAAATTCACGCCTCGGACTTAAACTTTTACTTGATTAGTCCCATCTCCAGCTTCACTTCACGGAAGGCTTGTTTGAAGAGGCGCTCTCGGCCAACATTCTTTAGGCGCTCTCGCACGTACTCTTTCACTCTCGCCTCTGAAACATATTGTCCAGAAGCAATGATCCGTTGTGCTGCCTCTCTGATCAAATGGCGAAGGCGCTCCGCTCTCTTTTTGCGTAAAGCCATTTGGTGACAGAAGTGGCGTAGTGTGATGCTGCTTGTAAGTTCAGGGAATTTTCGGCGCAAAAATTCTCTGCTGTGGCCGAGACGTTTGGCGACCTCAGAGAGAGAAGGTGGTGGGTCTTCTTTTAGAATCAAGCACAGGCGTTCATTATCGATGTTTTTATTGAAAGGTTTGTTACGGTATTCCTTGTAACGCTGTGCAATCGCATAGCACATATCAGGATAGTTACTGTAATAGTAATAGCCCGTGCTCTTACAACCTAAGCGACGCACCACTCGCTGTAAGGATGGGGGCGGGTGCTCCTTGAGCGCGGCTTGAAATGCTTTCTTTACCTCCTTATCTGATGGGTGCCTACCTTTAACATACTTCCAGTAGCGTGAAATAACCTGCTCGCACTGTTTGGGGAAATGCCTTTTAACTTTGGGTGGATAGTAACCCATCCGACGTGCAACAGCTTCCATAGAAGGCGGCGGTGTCTCTTCTAACGCCGTGCGAAGTACGCTTTCAACTTCATCCCAAGGCGTCACTCGCTTCGGTAAGGGAGTATCCTGTTCGAGCATAAGATGACGCTTTCCGAGCATCGCCTCGTTGCCTCTGTTTGACAGCAAATCTTGTGGTGAAACATTCAACCCTGAGCAGAGCAGACATAACATTTTAAGGCTGAGCTTTGTCTCTCCTAATAATAGCCGCCGAATCGTACCGCTCCATATATTCACGAGATCAGAAAAAAGATTAATGCTATTACTAGCCCTTTGATTAACGTACTTGGAAAGATTAGCAGTGAAATCATGTAAAACCGGCGCTGAGACAAAACTAACCGCGCAAGATAAAAGCTCACCGACTGTATGAGCCTCTGAAACTTGTTGCTTCATTGAAGAAAGAACAGCTTCCTCACGATGCTCATTGCTTTCTTTTAGACTAGCTCCGAGCCACGCCTTACACTTTGAACAAAAGCCGGGGTAGGAGAAAGTTGTTATAAAAGGCAAGTTCCTTCTGCAAGATGGACACACTTGGCATAAAGGCTCACGGTGGCGCGGGCAGAGGGAAACAACTTTGAATGCCCATATTAGAGGATCATAGATAGGTCTTCTATCATTCAGTTGTTCTTCATAACAAATAGGGCACCAAGCTTTCTTTGTTCGTAAAAGTAAATGTGTGGAAAGAATCCTATCCCACATTAACGTGGTCGTATATTGAAAATCGTGTTGTATGGTTAGCTGCTTCAACGCATTAACAGTCAGACCTGCAAGACTCCCCATCCCGTTAATAAGGCTTGCAGAAAAATCAGAAGAGGTAGCGTAATGAATCGTGTTCATTCCTGCTGGCGCAAGGACTTCCTTGTAAAGTAGCTTGCGGGGAGAAACACAGTGTTCCGCCGCAAGACGGGCAATGTAACTCGTTAAACATTCTACTTCCGGCGTCCCTATGCCGATTGGTTCTAATCTAGCAAGTCGGCTGCGAGCAGGTAATAGCGGAGTCTTAAGACTCCAGTGCGGGTAAACTTGAAAGGTTGTATTTGACGGGGTAGGCATATACTTAGTCATGTGAACCTCTGCCAACCTTATCCCGCACGGGATTTCGTGCCCCTACACGGTGTTTATGGTGCCGTATGCTTGCCTTTTGTATTGTCTCCGCCTCGCTAATAGAAACAACTTTTTGCTCTCCGCCCGGCTGGTCTAGTTCAAGACCTAGATTCATTCGTAGAGTAGCCCGCGCTTCCTCCTTCTCTTGAGACTCCCTCTCGCCGTCAACCGCTTCTCGGAGCATCGTGGCGCATTGCGAGACAGAGAGCGCCCGATGCTCTAACTGCTTAAGCGTTAGGGTCTGACCATCACTCTCTAAGGCAAGTGCAAGCGAGCGTGTCAACCAATCTTTGAGTACGCCCACGCAGCCAATGCTTCGTTCATAGAAATAATCCCACCTTGATACCAGATCGGGCGTCTTAACGAGCGGTAGATGCTCTTGAAATGTAAACAAGACGTTAATGAACGCTTGCCGTTGTTCTTTATCCTGAGCATTGTATCGGCCAAAGTGAATATCTATGCTTCGGCGGCTCAATTGTCCGTTTAAGTTGCGAAGTGGTATGAGTTCATAAGTACCACAGAGACAATGTGTGGCTAGTGATCGGTCAGCTATTGACTTAATAGTGTTTAACTGATCGAGCAGTTTCCGGCCTGAGCCGACGACACCCAGATGCTGAGCGTCGTCTAAGAGAACAGCTAAAGGCTTCCTACGGTGTAATGTTTTTTCACTAGCAGATCGCAGCCGACTCGCCGAAGCGGTATTGCTGGTAAGCAACTGCATGTTGTATTCACTGATATTAGGGTAAATATTATGGACATTAGGGTAAATAGTAGGCGAAACATTCTTCATAGCGACCTTATGGTCTATAAGCGGCTCCTCTAATTCAGTTAGTAAGCATTTGAAGTACTCTTTCCAGTCAAAACTACCCGATGTGGGCGCAGCAAGTTGAACAATAGCGATAGGAATTTTTTCAGGATCATCCCTCATTGTTGTAAGCGACATATCCATGATTTGCTTCTTAATACCTTTTAAGAGGGTGCTCTTGCCGACACCTGCTGGCCCGTAAATAAAAATGATCGTCCCTTGAGTAGAATCTCGAATGGCACACCATAATTCCTCAAAAGACCGAAGCAATAGAGGATGCTTAACGGTAAAGTTTCTGAAGCCATCAAGCCGCTCTTTCGGAGGCTTGTTTAATAAGTTGCGGACGAATTTGTTTTGACTATCATCTGCCATGGCTAAAACTCTCCGTAAACTTCAAGTTGAGCGACCGTGGTAGAAGTATCTAAGGTTGGAGGAGGTGTATGCTGCTCGGCCTCAGACGAATTAGGCTCAAGTCTCATAGGGGGATTCATTATCTCGGCTATTCGCGGTTGCCTGACCGCGTTGATCATATCCTGCACATTGCGTGTAGCCTTATCAGATAGATTCTGTCGTAGAAGCACTTCTTCGGCCTCGACGGATTCTAAGAAGTGGGCCAGTTTGGTTGCGGTAATATTGAATCTACCGGAATGCCTTGTTTGCTGTCTGCGCAACTCGCTTGTGGCCATCATCACCTCACGCTCTGAGCGATCATGGAAAGCTTTCTGTCTATCCGATAAACATTCAACCCACTGTCCACGCACGTAAGCATAGGCTCGCCCGACATTGAAAGGGTCGTAGCGAATGCTTACCCGCGTACCCTCAACTTCCGGGTGCCGAAATGCGTCCGACCAGTAGTAAAAATTCTTGATTTTTACGCCACGTCCCGGAGAAACTTTCGCGGTTGTTTTAGGGGTAGTAGGTAAGGTTCGTATTCGGAAATCTTCATCATAGGGAATCAGCCTGCCCTTGCGTTCTCCGGTGCTGGCTATCCCTCTATTGAAAGCGTCACGCGGGGACTGACCGAGCGCAGGATGATCTATAGTGTCATAAATTTCATACGCCCATTCACGCAGATACAAATAGAGTTTCTCTAGAGTCCATACTGCATGTCTTTTAGGGTTTACGGCTTTTGTTACCTGACGGACATTCCTCGTGATTTGGGTATTGCCCAGAAGGTTATGAACGAAGCGCGTATTAGTGGTGCCGAAGAGTCTTTCGCAGACTGATCCAAAACGGCTTTTTGCTGGCGGGCGAGTTTTCTTAGTGCATTCATATACCGCCAGTAGCGTCTCGAAATACTCACCGGAAAATTCCTTGCCACCATCTACAACAATAATTTGGGGGAATCTGCCGAACCGTCTCACTAATTCCCGTAAGATCATCATGCAGGAACGGTAGCTCGGCCTATCGTAAGTAAGGCTAACAGCAAGCAAGCGGCGCGAGTAGGCATCCATTAAAAATGTTGCCCACGGACGCCCAAGTTTTTGCCCGGTTATTGAGCAAACAAGTTCCGCATCAAGTTCAGTGTGATCAATGTGAATGATATGGAAAGGTCTCTCTCCATGCCGCGGTGTTGTAAGAAACAACTCCCAGTAAAATTCTTCGTATTTATATGCTGCCTTTGGCCCCTGCCGACTTAGAATCTGTGCGTGGCGTGGACGCCGCTTAAGGGCTTTGGTAAAAGTTTTGTAGCTGGCCGGTATGATTCCTCGCTTTTTACATTCAAGCCGGAAAGAAGCGTAAGCTTCAAATTTGGGCTTTTGCTTATATGTCTCGTAGTGCTTTTCAATAATCTCGTTTATTAACGCTCGTGTGGCTGGCGGTAATTTGTCCGTCTTGTTCCCTCCATTTGTGCGAGGAAGTAGACCGACGTAGCCTATGCCATATCTCTCTTGAGCTATGAGATATTTGGCTTTCAAACGCCTCTTTGTTCGGTCGGATACTTCCTCACCTGTGGGTAATGGATCGCCGTTAATATACGCACGCACGATCTCATAACGGCGGTTAGCCTTCGCATAGGCGCGTCTGTCGGCCTGCTCAAAAAGATACTTGGCTTCGGGATGAAGGCTGCATGAGGCTTCAACTGTGATGCCGGTGATTCGATTAGCTTGTACAAGTTTTTCAAAGGCGGTGACAGGCACTTCAGAGAACGACTGCCCCTCCCCTACAAGGCTGATCACAGTCTCGCTGACATTTACAATTCTCCATCTATTATTATCCCACTCTATATAACTACCGACCGACACATCTACAAAACGCGGAATGTCTGATCTGACATGCGCTGAAGTTTGCATAAGGTTTGCGTGTGCGATAGCAACATCTCGATTCGGAAAGACGCATACACGCTCAGCATCTACTAAAGGAACTGCTGACAAATCCACGTACAAGTTCTCCGTGGCGATCAGCATGAAAATATCATCGCGTGTGACCACTCCCTCCGTGCGTTCAAAAAGCTCTCTTAGAGAGATGCCGGGTTTGGCGGCGGTTTGTTCAAGTAGAAGCTCGTGAATTTTCGCTGCTACACTTTGAGAATCGCTGCGAAAGTAATCTTCTAAGAACTCGGCATTTCTTTGAAAAGTCCAATTGATCTCGCTTGAGCAACGGACGCGATAGTAGAACCCAAATTGTGCGGCGCAAGCTTCGCCCGGTGGGCATCGCCAAGTACCGTCTTCATCCTTGTAATATCGGTTAGAATTTTTAGCTGCTAACTTTATGAGTTCCGCTTCTGTTTTGCATTCTTCCCAGCCAGCCGAATGGACACGTAGAACAAAGAAGTCAGGGGTATGCAAAACACCTAAATGCCGCCCGGTAGCTGCCTCATAGTCAAGTTTAATGGTCGAAGGTTGATCATAGTATTCCAGAACATCATCATCACCATGTTCATACTCATAGATAAAAGCAAACTCATTCTTATGGCTCTCGAATTGAATTGTTACCCCCATTTTCCGACTTGGGTAGCGCCCAGTAACATTGCCCTTAAAACTTTGTACTGAGCGAGCGGGTGGCGAGGTGCGGATTCGATGTATTAAAGCTCGTGCCTCATCAGATAAATTGAGACGTTTGTACCATTGTTCGACCTCTATATTGTTGAGCATAGAAGACACTCCCTTTTAAGTGCGAACAAGTAGTTTCCACTTACCGTCTTCCATGAGTCGGCTATTGGCATTCACCCACGTAAAGCCTTAGCTCGATAGCTCACATTAAATACTTGACATTACTCCAAAGAGGCTTAAAATGCAGAGAGGCTTCGGAGTACACAAATCCGGCCCCGCCAGCAAAACTGGCGAGTATCATTTTGACCCGTAGCGTTAATGGTTTGGCTGCCGTTCGCTACGGGTCATTGACTTTTGGGACGCTCTGCGTCCCTAACTTCAATGTGTATATAGCACCTTTAGCCGTTGGCTTCAAGTGCTTTATAATCATGGGCTTAAGCTTGGGGGGGTGAAGGTGTAAGGGTCGTCTATAACTAATATGAGCGCATGGGTTCATATTAAAATATGCGCTTGTGATCGCATATTCCTATCTTGATAATAGGCACTCACGAGTACCTATTATGTATGCCTTCGATTGCCGATAATTAGGATTATTACTAAAGTAGGGCGTTCAGACAAGTTTCTCGACAATACATTTTAGCTGCCACACGGATTCTCTCTCCCTTCCAATCATTGGCTCGAAATTGCTTCTCCTGTTCTCCCATTTTTTCAGGTGAACTGCATTCTGAGACCATAGTGCTACATTACGCGCCATCTTACCTGCTTCACCGGAATAGAGCAGCGAAGAAGCTAGCCCGGACGCGAAAGCGGCTTTATATCTTCCTTCCTTAAACCTCTCAATAGAATTCCACGTCTCAATAAAAGCATTCTTCAACCTCTCCTTGCCTATCTTGCCTGCGTAGTACAACCTTGCGATCTTCACAAAATTTCGCGGGCGTATATCGTCCGGGCAGTACCACTCGAAGACCTGCAACGTATGTTCTGCGAAGCCACAGGCAAGTTCTCGAAGTTGCTCTTCTTGCAGAAACTCTTTTCGCAGTAAAGCTTCCACACGGTTTCTAGCAGGCAGGTCTAACTCAATTATCTCTGAAGCCGTCAGTTGAAGGCGCTGATTCAATTCAATTGACAAACTAAAAGAATCTTCGGCGCTCAACAATTCGGAATACAAAAGAACATCCGATGGTATCGTTTTCACCCAGCTCACAATAATCCCTTACACCCAGTCAGTGATCGGCTTGCCCTCTTTATCGGTGAACTTGCCCATAATGATTAGCAAAACGTCAAAAATCCACCATAGGGGAAAGATGATAAAAGGGAGTGCCAAGGCTTTGGCATGGAATAGGGCTGCTACGCCGCCCAACAAGACGCCGAGGAGTTGCAGCGCACCTGAGAGGTACTTGCCGGTGTAGAAGCGGTGGACGCCGAACAGACCGAAAATCCAGCAGAGTAATAGTAGAGTCAGTTTCTTCTCATTACTAACCCTTGTCTTCTCCATAATTTTATGCCCGCACCATATCTCTATGGCGTGTAGCCGTGAGCTTTGGTATTTTTAAGGCTGTCTCTTTGACAGTAGCTTGTCGCTTCCAATGCGCCTTGAGGCCCGACAGCACAGATGATGTGCGCTGCCGTGGAGCATGGTTTTCTCTCGCTCCCGGTGGCACAAGGAAATTTAGCCGATGGTTGCCTATTTAGGCAAGAAGCGGGGGCAAGTCTATCTAAGTGCGTCTCATCAGGGAGGTGTTACTGATGGGACGTTCTCAACGCCCGCGCCCTAAACGCTTAGGCGAGAAACTTCGTCAGATTCGTGCTTCACTTGATTTTACGCTTGAGCAGATGATTGAGCATTTGAATTATAAAGATTCCCCGATCTACCCGACTAACATATCAGCTATGGAACGTGGAGAGCGTGAACCGCCATTAACTCTCTTGTTAGCCTATGCACGTGCTGTGAGAATTTCAGCGGATATATTGATTGATGATGAAATGAATCTACCTTCAAGGCTACTAGGCAAATTACGCTGATGTTTGGTAGATCGTTGCCGATTCCCATGAGTGCGGGCATCAAGTAAATCTAACAACAAGTTAATGTTAACTATTGACTTTAACAACGATTTGGATTAAAAGCTTGTCGCCTCGCGCGAAATTAGATTGCCTTACTAGCCTTTACTGAGTAAGGCCCCTTTGTAGACTCACATATTTACTGGAAAGCACTGAGACCATTCCAACATTCGGAGGAAGCTCATGAAGATGAAATACATGAAGGTAAATATTTTATCTGCCATTCTCATCTTTTCTTTAGGAAGCTGCGCTACACCGGAGCCGAAAGTTAAACCTCAACCTATTAAACTCGGTATTGCTACATGGCCCGGCTTTGCCCCCAGTTTTATAGCTAAGGAGAAAGGCTTTTTCGGCGATCTACCCGTTGATATTTCAGTTTTAGACGACTTCTCAGTTAGGCAAAATGCTTTCACGTCGGGGCAAACACAAGCAACCATTTCAACGCTTGATAGTTTCGCGTTTGAATCCGGTCAAGGTGTCAAGGGTAAGGTGGTTATGATTTTGGATGAATCCTTCGGCGCAGACGCCATAGTCGTTAGCCCCAAAATTAAATCAGCCATGGATATGAAAGGGAAAAAAGTAGCCTACACCAGAGGGTCGCCTTCACACTTCTTTCTTATTCAGTTCCTCAAGAAAAATGGGTTGTCGATGAATGACATAGTAAGAATAGAAGTCGATGACCCCGGAAGAGCCGGAGAAGCGTTTGTTTCGGGCAGTGTCGATGCAGCAGTAACTTGGGAGCCGAATATTACTCAGATCGTAAGCTCAGGTAAGGGGCGAGTTCTGGAAAGCACAAGAACGGCCACTAATCTCATCTTCGATGTAATGGTTGTTAGTCCGCAACTCTACGAGAGCAGGAAAGATGATATCCAGAAATTCGTCAACGGTTGGTTACAGGCCGTTGAATATATTAAATCCAACCGTAACGAAGCGTACTCGATCATGGCAAACAATTTGAAGATTCCTGAGAATGAGTTTCCTCAAATGGCCGAGGGCCTGCGGTATGCGGATATCAATCGGAATCGAGAAATGTTATTGCCTCCCGACAACTCTAAGGCAATTCAGATTTTTAACGAAGCTACAAAAGTGTGGCTTGACGAGAAATTGATCTCATCTCCCCAAACTGGCGAGAACCTGATTACTGCCGAATTTATACAAGGAGGCAAGTGAGCACGCTTTTTTGGGGCGTCTTGGTTGTTCTGTTAACTCTCTATCTGTTGATTCAGATAGTGAACGATACTTTATGGGGTAAAAAGAAATTTTTTTCCTTCTTCGATGTGCTAAGGCCATCGGAGCGAGCAGCTTACATCACAGGCTCTTTTCTGTTTGTCTTATCGTTATGGTCACTTATAAGCTCTGCCAGAATCGTCGAGCCTGAATACTTACCCACACCGGCTGACACTGTAAAAGCATTATGGGTGTCCTTCGCTTCCGGTGAGTTGATAACAAACATGGCTATCAGTTTAGCCAGAGTCGCTGTCGGATTTGCCCTAGCTAGTCTGATAGGAATTACGAGCGGCAGCATTGCGGGTACATTCCCCCGCTTCGGCTCTTTAATTCTGCCTTTGAATTCGGCGGTGCGATACATTCCACCAACCGCGTTCATAGGCTTGACTATAATTTGGTTCGGTATTGGGGAAACGAGCAAAATTGCCCTCATTTTTCTGGCGATTGTTTTCTACGTAAATCAGATGGTCGCAGATACGGTAGCTCTAGTGCCTAAAACCTACATAGAGGCGGCACAGGTACTAGGCGCTAAAAGATGGGAGGTTTTTTACAAGGTTGTCCTTTCTATGTCAGTGCCGGATTTGTTGGCAGTGTTACGTATAAATCTCGGCGCTGCATGGACGTTTCTAATAGTCGCTGAGCTTGTCGCGGCGCAAAAGGGTCTCGGTTACTTAATGGCTGTTAGTCAGAGGTTTCTTCAAACCCCAAAGCTCTTCGCGATGATTTTTGTGGTGGGGGTGCTGGGTTTCGTGAGCGACACTTTTTTAGCATTCGCTATAAGCCGCTATTCAAAGTGGAAATGAGAGCAGCAATAACTGTTAATAACCTTAATAAGAAGTTTGGCGACCTTTTGGTTATTGACAAGCTAAATCTAAACATTGAAGCCGGATCGATCACATCGATATTAGCACCTTCCGGCGCTGGCAAGACTACACTGTTACGTATAATCTCCGGCTTAGAAAAGCCTACTAGCGGCACTATCAAACTAAATGGAGAAAGAGTGTCAGAGCCGAACCCGGACATCGGGTTTATGTTTCAGGAAAGCTCGGCATTCCCGTGGCTCACGGTCAGGAAGAATATTGAGTTCGGACTAGACCTTAAAACGAATAGACGTAGAGTTAAAAGGGAAGAGCTTGAGGACAAGGTTGTTCAGATTTGCAGAGAATTGAATATAGATAGATTTCTTGACTTCTACCCTTCGCAATTATCTGGAGGTCAGAAGCAGAGAGTTGTAATCGCTCGCTCGCTTATACTGAAGCCCAAGGTAATATTATGCGACGAGCCATTTAGCGCCTTAGATGAACTCACCCGGGCGGATTTGCGCGGGGTGCTCCTTGAACTTCACAGACACTATTCTCCGACTATACTTTTCATTACGCATAGTGTCGAAGAAGCCGTTTTCTTGGGAGATTATTTGTTTATATGCTCAGGCCCGCCCCTTAGAGTCATTGAGGAAATGAAAATAAATCTTCCTGCTACGAGGAAACCTGCTCTGGTTGATGACGAGGCTTTTATAGAACAAAAAGCTAAAGCCAAACGGACATTAGCCAAGATACGCCAAGGCGAGGAGACCAATAATGTCTGAAGCACCTCACAATCGAGGATGGGTCGGTCGTCACATCTTCAATCATAATACGATATACGTTTTAATAGCGGCGGTCACCATTATACTGCCTGTCTTAATTCACAGCAGTAAAGCGCCCGAGTGCGCTAATTGGGGGCATATTCACCTACCTTTCTTCCATTCTGAAAATTGGTCTCTTGGCTGGTTTAAAGTATGGGACCAAACGTTCCATTTTGAAGGCACTGAGATATGGGAATTATTCGCCATCCTTCAAGCCGCAGCTTTTAGCATACTGCTAATCTTTGAACCGGAAGAAGGTCCCGGCATCAGAAAAGTTTTTTTTGCATTTATCTTTATTATAATTTCCTGCCTCGCAGGAATTATAACGCTAGGTTTTCATATCACATGGGCATATCAAGTTGCGGTATTCCTGACGCTGGCATGCTTCACCCGTGCAGATTATTTGATGCTTCGATTAACCAAGTTGATTCAGTATAAGATGGCTATATTTTTAGTTGATATTCCTATATTTCTTGCGCTGGTATTTTTAACTATCCATATAGGTATTCCCATGAAGTGCGACCATCATGAGTTCTTTAGTGGGGCAATAGCATTTCAGCTTATTTTCGGTAACACTGTGCTCTTCATTATACGCTTGAGCGATAGGCTGTTCGTGAGTGATAATGGCGGGGCTTCTCCCATTAACAATAATCCGGCACAAACCGATCCAGTCAACAATAATCCGGCACAAACCGAAGGAGCGTGAAATATGCTGACCGCACAACAATCGGCTTCTGAGTTTCTCATGGAGTGCAAGGGCAGAATGGAGACGAGCCCGGTCATGCACCATGAATTCTTACAAAGGTTTGAATCTGAATACTTGACCAAAGCGCAGCTAAGAAAGTTTGCCGCGCAGTGGTATAAGACTGCACGGGGCCATAAAGAGGCTTTCCCCGCGATCATATACAATATTCGTAACGATGACATTCGCTTTGACTTAATCGAGATTCTCAATGAAGAGTACGGTAATGGAGATAGAGAGCAAATTCATTCGAGGCTCTTGAAAAGGTTTTTGACAGCCCTCGAAATTTCCGATGAGGAAGTTGAAAGGGAAGAAACATTGCCAGCCGTTAAGAACTTTGGCGATGAGGTGTTAAGAATCTGGAGAGACGGTGATCCCGTCTATGCATTTGGCTTACACTTTGCTTTGGAGTTTCTAGCCTCAGCTCTTCATGTGCATTTCGCTGGCGGTCTTCAAAAGTATCCTTTCCTTACGGAGTATGATAAGCAGTATTTTAACTATCACAAAGTGGCCGAACAGCAACATGCCGATTTCTCCGAGAACGGTATGTTGATATATGCCTCTGATGTAGAGTCTCAGTCGCTTCTGGCCGAGGGCGTAGGGAAAGGAATTAACCTCCTCGGCAATCTATGGGACAGCTTTCATACTCATATCTTTGAAGCGCCAGCTTGATTGGGGGTTATAAAACGGTGGCCTGCTTCAGTAGCCGTAGTAACTGTCCAAGTTATCAGGATACCTAGTGAAGAAGTCCATCGCGGCCTTATTGTCTAAAACCCATAGAGGAGTTTGGCTCTCTCTAGCGCCACTTCTTAAATCACTCAACAGATCATATCTGATCCCTAAATCTTTATCTTCAAACTGTCCTGCCTTCTTCAGCGAGCGAACTAAATGTTCCGCGTCTCTCTGTTCTATAAATGCGTATAACCCCATCACATAATCAATAGTGCCCGGAAATAGCAAGTGATTGCCGGGGTCGTTTTTATCAACAATAACCCACACCCGAGCATCTTGGGGGAACGCATCTAGTTGCGATTCGGTTTGAGCTTCCATAGGTAAATAACTCCCTTGAGGTTATATGAAATTAAAGAAGCGGAGGAATTTATCGCTATTACTGAATAGTTGTTCAGTGAGTTCTCTTGTAGGCTTCTTTTTGTCTAGTACCAGAGAAAACCTGTTTCCTTCTGAACTAGAATGAATCATATAAAGCCTTGGGTCTTGATCAGACTCACTGATCCAAAGAGCAAATTGCCGACCCCTAATAGTCGCTTCCCACTTGTCAATAGTTTTAAGTTCGGGATACTCCTGTTTCATTATCATTCCCTCCCGCGCACGAATATGAAAATACTAAACGCCTCATATCGCTTGGCATCATTACCCACCGATTGAAGCTCTTATAAAGGACTTCGACAGAACCCCACAATTGTATTTGCCCGCCTGACCATATCGCGGTTACGCGGGTATTTTTACAGACTGAGATGAAAATCAAACGTAGCCGTAAGCTTTAGACAAACGGCGTCTCGCTGATGGCCTGAATCTGGACTCCCGCCTTCTCGGGGTAGCCTTCCTTGATGTGGATGCCGTACTTCGACAACTCATCCACCTCCTCGGCAGTAAGTCCGAGCATGAAGTCCTGAAAATCAGTCTTCAAGGCCGTGATCTCCAAGTGGTTTTCACTCAGCCTACGGCAGAGCTTAACAATCGCCTCAACACGGCTTTCGGCCTCAGCTTCCATGAAGCCGTTAACGCCGTTGAACCCGCGACCTGCCCCACCTGAAAAGGTGTAGGACGCGCCTTCCGCGATAAGTGCGTAGTAGGTCTTCATAACAGCCTCCCTCAGAACGTTGGGACAAAGTTCCTGATTCTCTCAGCCCGCGCCGGGTCGGTCTTCTCGACCACGCGCGCCTGCGCCTCCCGCTCTATTGCTTCAAACGCCTTCACGATAGCGTCGCCAATTTCCCGCGCGACTTTCTGCCTAGCCTCGCGCTCCTGCCTACCCTCGGGCGTCATTGCATGTTGGACATCAACAAGCTGGATAGGCATATTTACTACGGCCCCGACAGCCGCTTTTACAGCTTTCCTCATCTCTGTGGCGATAAGCTCTCGGATTTCGTCTTTGCCATCATTATCAAGTGGCATGGCAAGCTTCCCCCTGCTGAGTGTAATTAGGTGTTGCACGGATGCAACAATTGAGCCGATTGTGCTCCCGATCTTTCCCTCTGTCAACACACCGGCGGGTAATTCCGAACTTGTACTTTCGGCAAGCTGATGCTTCCATTTTGTACTTTCGGCAACAGGATGCTTCCAATCGTAGGAAGAGTGAAATAGGCGGGTGTTGTAGAATAAGGACTTACTTGGAGGCCACGGCAAGAGGATGATTCCAGTCGCGGCCACCTAATGGGTAAAGTCACACGGTGTGCGACAGGAAGCATCGGTTTGCCGCTCCGGCAAACCGATGCTTCCAATAGCGTGCGGCAAAGCGATGCTTCCGATTCGCCGAGGAAACGGGTAGATAGTTCCTCACTTGGGCATACAGCGGACGCGAGGCGCAGCGCCTCTTTTAAGCTCAATCATTCATGCGCGCCGCCCTTGATTCTTAGTGTCAGGCTGCGGATTGACGGAGGGCGTTGTTTCGGTGTAACTGAATGACGACTCGGAGGCTGAGCTATGAACCGTTGCTTCCCGTTCGCGTTGTTGGTGTTGTTTGTTGCCGCCTCTACGGTCGTGGGGCAGCGGGTCGCCGGCGGAATTCCTGTCTCCCCGCCGGATGGGCGAAATGACGACCGTCTGCCCACAGAGGAGCAGAAAGAGTTCAACCGGCACGTCCTCAAGGGCGACGAGGCGTCCGCGCCGGAAGGTCAGCGCGGCCCGCGGCTGGCGGAGGCGCAAATCAGGGAGGACTTTCGCCGCCTCCAAATCGTCAACAACCAGTTGCAGGCGAGTGCCGCGCGCGGCGGCGCTCAAGATCAGGCATTGATTAAGCCGCTGGATGAAATCAGGAAGCGCGCGCGGCGGCTGAAGGCGAATCTCGTGCTCGCCGCGGAGAAGGGCGGGGGGGAAACCCCGGAGCCTGAAGGCGGCGCGAGCCTGGAAGCGCTGCTCGGAAGGCTTGACGAGAGCGTCAAGGGCTTCGTCAGGAACCCGATGTTCGGCAGCGCCAAAGTGTTGGACGTGGAGTTGTCGAAGAAGGCGCGCGCCGACCTCGAAAGGGTCATCGAGTTGAGCAGGGTGATTGCGGATCGCCTCCGTAAAGGGTCGAGATAAAAGATTGAGCGCCGTCTTGAGGCGGCGCGGGCCGACATCGGCACGCAAGCAGTAAAGACAACGCGATAACACGTAAAGTCGCGCGCGAAGCCAACGCGGAGAATGCGCGCGGCAGTCGAATAACTCTTCCGACTTCGGCGCGTTAAAATAAACGACGCGGCCCGCATCACTTCGGCCCGCCCGGCGACGGCACGCCTTTCAACACTTCCAGACCTTCGGCCACACGCCCCGACGGCTTTTGCTTCGGCGGTGAGTTAGTTGTTAAATATTCGGAGCAGAAATTCCATCCTGTGCCGGTATATTCGGGGAGAGGTTTTTATGAAAAGAGCAAGCCTGTCGTGTCTAATCTTCGTCGCGTCGGCGTTGCTGCTCGCGGGTTGCCGCAGGCAGCAGAGCGGCGGGACGTTCGCGCTGCCGCAGCCGGCGAACAACGGTGCCGCCTCGGCTTCAATCGAGCACAACTCTTACGCCGACGTGGTCGCGCGTGTCGCGCCCGCGGTCGTCACCATCCGCGCCGAGCACCGCGTGCGGATGCCGCAGCAGCACCCTTTCTTCGACGACCCGTTCTTCCAGGACTTCTTCGGCGGGCGCGTGCCGCAGATGCAGCAACAGCAGCCGCGCGAACTCAAGCAGCAGGCGCTCGGCTCCGGCGTCGTCATCAGCCCCGACGGCTACATCGTCACGAACCATCACGTCGTTGACGGCGCGGAGCAGATCACCGTTGACCTGACCGACCGCAGAAGCTTTCCCGCGAAGGTCGTCGGCACGGATCAGCCCTCAGACCTCGCGGTCTTGAAGATTGACGCGAAGGACTTGCCCGTGCTCACGCTCGGCGACTCGGACAAGGTTCGCGTCGGCGACATCGTGCTGGCCGTCGGGAACCCTCTGGGCGTCGGTCAGACGGTGACGATGGGAATCATCAGCGCGAAGGGCCGCCGCACGGGACTCTCCGACGGGAGCTTTGAAGACTTCCTGCAAACCGACGCGCCGATCAACCAGGGCAACTCGGGCGGCGCGCTCGTCAACACCAACGGCGACCTCGTCGGCATCAACTCGCAAATCCTCTCGCCTTCGGGCGGCAACATCGGCATCGGCTTCGCCATCCCGTCGAACATGGCGCGCACGGTCACGGAGCAGCTCATCAACAAGGGGCGCGTCCGCCGCGGCCAGCTCGGCGTCTTCGTCCAGTCGGTGACCGAAGACCTCGCGCAGGGACTCGGACTCAAAGAGGCGCGCGGCGTCGTCGTCACCAACGTGCAGAAGGGGAGCGCGGCGGAGAAGGCCGGCCTGAGGCAGGGCGACGTGATCACCGCCTTCAACGGCAGCGCCGTCAACGACTCGAACGAACTACGCAACCTCGTCGCCGCGACGCAGCCCGGAACGGACGCGACGCTGACCATCGTGCGCGACGGGCGCGAGCAGCAGTTGAAGGTCACGCTCGGCGAGTTGAGCGAGAACGAGAGCGCTTCGGAGGAAGGGAACGGGGGCGGAGTTCAGGGCCAGAGCGAGGGCGGCAAACTCGGCATCGAAGTCTCGCCGCTGACGCCCGACCTCGCGCAGCGCCTCAGACTGCCCGAAGACAAGCAGGGACTCGTCGTCACGAACGTTGACCCTTCGGGGCCGGCCTCGGACGCCGGCATTCAACAGGGCGACGTGATCGAGCAGGTGAACCGCCAGCCCGTGAAGTCGGTCGAAGATTTGCGCGGCGCGATCCAGTCGGCGGGCGACCGACCGCTGCTCCTTCTCGTCACGCGCCCCGGCCAGGGCACGATCTTCGTGACCGTCCGACCGCGGAAATAAAAGAAGCAGTGACGGGTGACGAGTTGAAGAACTTGTCTTAACTCGTCACCCGTCACTCGTCACTCGTCATTTCCTTCCATGTACCTCGTCGAGATACTCCTGCCGCTCTACGACAACGAGGGCCGCCCGTTCGACGCGCGCGAGTTCGACCGCGTGCAGCGCGAGTTGGCCGCGCGCTTCGGCGGAGTGACCGCGTTCCGCCGCTCGCCCGCCGAAGGCGTCTGGAAGGAGGGCGGCGAAGAGAGCCGCGACCGCGTCGTCGTCTTCGAGGTGATGGCCGACTCGCTCGAACGCGCGTGGTGGCGCGACTACCGCGCCGAGCTTGAGCGCCGCTTCCGCCAAGACAAGATCGTCGCCCGCGCGACCAGCTTCGAGGAGCTTTGAGACGCCGCCCTTACTTTCAGCAGGCGCGACCTCTTTCCGATGTCGCGCCACCCTTCTTACTCGCACCGTGCTTAACCATATCGGTACGGTTGCGGTTATAATCGCCGCAGATGAGCGCCCGTAGAATTCAGGTCACGCGGCTGCTGCGCCCTTACTGGAAGCAGCTCGTCGTCGCCTTCGTAGCCATTCTCGCAGAGAGCGGGACAGACCTGCTCGAACCCTGGCCGCTGAAGATCGTCTTCGACTACGTCTTCGGGTCGAAGCAAATGCCCGGCTGGATGCACTCGATTCTGACGCGCACGGTCGGCCTCGACAAGTTCGCCGTCATCAACTTCGCCGCCATCGCCGTCATCCTCATCGCGGCAGTGAGCGCCGTCTCGACCTACGGCGAAAAGTACCTGACGACGAGCGTCGGCCAGCGCGTCATGCACGACCTGCGGCTCACGCTCTACAACCACATCCAGCGCCTGTCGCTCGCCTACTTCGCCGAGCAGAAGACCGGCGACCTCATCATCCGCATGACGAGCGACATCGACGCCGTGCAGGACTTCGTCTCCTCCGCGCTGCTCGGCATCCTCGTCAACGTCATGACGCTTCTGGGGATGCTCGGCGTGATGTTCTACCTCGACTGGAGGTTCACGCTCATCTCGCTCTCGGTCGCGCCCGCGCTCTTCCTCGTCGTCTATTCCTACACGCGCCGCATCAAGCTCAACGCGCGCGCCGTCAAGAAGAAGGAGGGCGAGATCGCCTCGGTCGTGCAGGAGTCTCTGACCGCCGTGCGGCTCATCAAGGCTTTCGCGCGCGAGGACTACGAGAGCCGTCGTCTGGACGAGAAGAGTCTGGAGAGCGTCGAGATGGCTTTGCTCGCGCGGAGCGTCAAGGCGAAGCTGACGCCCTTCGTCGAGGTGATCGTCGCCGTCGGCACGTGCCTCGTGCTCTGGTACGGCGCGCGGCTCGTTCTGTCGGGCGCGATCTCGCCGGGCGCTTTGATCGTCTTCATCCTTTATCTCGGCAAGATGTACAAGCCGATGCGCGACCT
>Ga0070740_10000938_pt1 | contig 46244 bp, 38 predicted proteins | sample Coa_R2_FD_67286 | JGI IMG/M metagenome (GOLD analysis project Ga0070740, IMG submission 67286) | Surface soil microbial communities from Centralia Pennsylvania, which are recovering from an underground coalmine fire - Coalmine... | ecosystem: Environmental > Terrestrial > Soil > Unclassified ... | reverse complement strand
ATTTCAGGCAATACCGCCTTAGGCCGGCGTATTTTTTTGGTGGGCGCGACAACTTCCGCTTGCCCTTCCATGACCACTTCATCCTTCTGGTTGCGCACTTCACAGGAAAATGTCACGCGTTTTTTTTCCGGATTTTTTTCCAGCGCGGTTACCTTGACCGTGAGTGTGTCGCCAATTGCAACAGGTTTTTTAAAACGTATTGTCTGGCCCACATAAATTGTACCAGGCCCTGGCAGCTGAGTGCCTAACACCGTTGAAATCAACGCGCCGCCCCACATGCCATGTCCAATAATTTTATGAAACATTTCACTTTGCGCATATTCAACATCGACATGAGCAGGATTGATATCGCCAGACATGATGGCGAATACCTGAATGTCTTTCTCCGTCAGCGTACGCGTGAGGCTGTCGGTGTCACCAACCTGGATCTCATCGAAAGTCCGGTTTTCCAAATATTCCATTGTTTCACTCTCATTCCATGATTATTTCATTCTACACGATTTTATCCATCTCACCAGGACGCTTAATATTGTATTAATAATATACATTTATACTGTGTTTCTTTATTTTTGCAACTATCCATTGCCAAAGCGAGCTCGTCATGCTCAGACAGCACACTATCAACAATGAATTATCAACATCACACCGCTTCCTTATCATTGGTTGCGGCCAATCCTCTCATCATGCTGTATCGCTTCATCCGCCTGAACAGTTTTTCACTGTCGATATGCTCGATACAAATAAGCCGCATCTCACTGGCGATATTACCAATCAGCATGTTCTTGACTATCTGTCACAGCAGAAATTCGAACTCATCGCTATTGAATGTGTGCCGCAATTAGCGGTCATGCTAGATAACGCAAGCCGTAGGGCACTTATCAATCATTTGTTTTCGCTGCTTGCAGACAATGGTGTGTTGGCGATCATCGCATCCGGAAATATGTATGAAGACACCAATCTCTATCGGACGCTAACCAGGCATGTCGACAAATTCAAACTATATTGTGCCTATCGCCGTGACATGTGTCTGCCGAATTGCACGATAATCGCGGCAAAAACGGACATGATATCCGAAGAAGCGGAAACATATATTAATCATGTCTTGAGACTGAAACATCTCGGTTGCCGCAGTATTGTCAGGACTGAAGAAATGATGGTGACAAGACAAAGCTGTTATGAACGAAGCGAATTGAAAACATCAGCATTATTGAATAATCAAGGGATTTATCAGCCTGTGCGAAAAAGGAATTCGGTATCCAATGCCGGCATATCCAAAGAAACATCTTCCTTGTTGAATGACAATAATGACGAAATTCAAACATCATGCTGCTGCCTCATGATGTAAGTGCAAATACCACTCAAGCATTTCCTGGACTGCAAATCAGTTACCACATGAACAATAAAAAGCCGGGATTAACCCGGCCGTTTATTGTCTGCGAAATGAACCAGCGGACACTGTCATTGTCCGCTCAACATGGTTGACAAGATACGCTAAACCTTTTTCATCACCACACGGTAAATCCATGCGCATAACATGAAGGTAACGATAATACTTAGAATTCCGGCAAATGACATATATTGATCCGGCATCAAGCGTAATGCGTCAGAACTCTGCTTGATCGCAAATGGAATCGCAAGCATCACACCCATGAGAGATGCGCCGGCGACAATTCCGCAACACAGCAGCAATCCACGATGACGATGCACATTCATACTGATATCGGCATCCGCCTGACCCCGTTGATGATGATAAAGGCGATCAAGACGCATTTGCACTATCCAGGCCAATACACCGCCAATCACACAGGGTACGGAGCTGTCTAACGGGAGGTAAATGCCAAGTCCGACGGCAAGCACCGGCAGACGCGTGCCGTATTGCTTCTTTAAATATTCATCAATGATGACACAAATCACGGCGATGAATGCACCTATCGCAATCATGTTCCATTGAAGCTGATGGCTGAACACACCTTTGGCCACGGTTGCCATCAACCCAGCCTGCGGAGCCGATAACATCTGCGCCGGATTCATGTCGGGACGCGGAAACACACCGCCGATACCATATGCATCGTAAAGTAACTGCAAAATCGGGGGGATAACAAATGATGAAACAACCACGCCCAATATCAGCATGACTTGTTGTTTCCACGGCGTTGAGCCCACGATCTGGCCTACTTTTAAATCCTGCATGGTGTCATTTGAAATCGACAGGGCTGCGCCAATTACAACCATGCTGCCTATCGCGACGACAGACCCAATCATTTCTTTTGTCTGATTATCCCAATCTGTGTAACTGAAAAACGCCATGAATACCAGACAGATAATAAGCAGGGCGGAAACCAGCAGGCCAGAAACAGGGCTGTTGGTCGATCCAATTAATCCGGCGAAATAAGCCATGATGGAACAGAATGCAAATCCGCCAATCAGGATATAAATCGTCCCAAAACCTGACAGGAAATAACGGAAACTGGGTTCAATATTCATCTCGTTCGGAATGATTGCATTCGCGATCAGGAAGAAGATTGGTATCAATAAAAGAAACGCTGCGATGAACACGTAATGAATCGGGATATCTCGCTCGGTACGCAAGGTGTCAGCATGCTGACCCAGACGGATCTGCCTGACTGCCGTAAATGACATCACCATACTGTTGATAACCGGTTTGAACAAGGTACAGAGCGTCCATAACCCGCCGATTAACATGGTGCCTACGCCCATGTAGCGTATATGTGATTTCCAGATGATCATGGCCATCTGGTTTGCAGAGTCAGCTTCAGGAAGTCCGTAAACCGAGGAGAGAATTGGCACGCCTGCCAGCCAGCCAATGGCGATGCCAACCAGCAGACTCAGCGCAACATTGATACCCACGATGTACCCGGCGGCAATCAGTGCGGGTGACAATCCCAGGCCAAAGCCAAAAATCATGTTTGAGGATTTGACCCAATATTGAAAGGTATCGGTGAGAATCTGGAATCCTGACTGGAACAAGGCGATCACGCCTCCGATCACACCCCCACCCACCAGTGAACGCAAGTCACCTTCCTCGCGCTTCGCACTGGCTTTTAATACATTGCCAATCGCAACTGCTTCCGGATAACGCAGTGTTTTATCCTGCAATAACGCACGACGCAGCGGAATGGTAAAAAGCACGCCGAGTCCGCCTCCGAGCAAACTCGTAATTACCGTTTGCCAATAATTAAACCTGTCCCAGACATGCAGAATAATCAATGCAGGCAAAATAAAGGCGATACCGGCTGTAAGTGCTTCACCCACCGATGCCATGATTTGCACCATGTTATTTTCAAGGATGTTGGAATTCCGGAAAAACCGCAAAATACCCATCGAAATTACCGCGGCAGGTATGGACGCAGAAACCGTCACTCCCACTTTCAATCCGAGAAACGCATTCGCTGCTGCCAGCACCACGGTCAAAATTACACCCAGAACAATTACTCGCAGCGTGATCTCGGGCAGAGACATGCTGGCTGGAATAATCGGCTGGTCGTCACCGGGACCGGTTGATTTGCTTTTGATTTGGTTGTTATCCGCCATGATATTTCCTCAGAATTCTTATTTTTTGAGATAACCTCTCACTATCGTTCCTTTTCTCAAAGAGTATTGAATACTCTCTCATCTTTTGTCCTCATACCACTGATCCAGCAATCCGTGGAGTTCTTTTAATCCCACGCCTTTTAATGCAGAGAACACTTGGAAAGTAACAGAATTGTGATACCCCGTCAAAGATGCTTTTACTTCGCGAAGTGTTTTCCCGATGTCATTGTTACTTAGCTTGTCTGCCTTGTTCAAAAGAATATGTACCGGCAAACCGCGGTCCTCACAATAGTCGAGTAATTGCCTGTCCAGGTCCTTGAGCGGGTGGCGAATATCCATGACCAGTATAAGCCCCTTGAGACACTCGCGATTACGAAAATAGGCATCAATTGTCTTCTGCCATTTACGCTTGGCGGCTGGCGGAGCTTTCGCAAAGCCATATCCAGGCAGATCTGCTATCCGACGCTCTTCATCCAGTGCAAACATGTTAATCATCTGGGTGCGTCCGGGGGTTTTGCTGACACGCGCCAGGCTCTTGTTGTGCGTTATGCGATTGAGAACACTGGATTTTCCGGCATTGGAGCGTCCAACCACAGCAACCTCGATACCCAGGTCAGACGGCAACTGCTCAACATCAGCTACACTTAAAAGAAAATATGCTTTTTGATAATGTATGGCCATATTAGAATACTTCACTCATATAAATTGGCGGCAGAGAAACCAGGCATGCCTTGCGCTGTCTGGCTTCTCTGCCACCGCTACTGGAACCTGACATGATACTCAATTCACTTAATCCAGCACAGCAAGAAGCTGTGCGCGCACCTCTGGGTCACCAGCTCGTACTGGCTGGCGCCGGCAGCGGCAAGACCCGTGTGCTCACACACCGCATAGTGTGGCTGATTGAAAATGAAAAAATATCTCCTTTCAATATATTAGCGGTCACCTTCACGAACAAGGCGGCCAATGAAATGCGTTCGCGCATAGAAAAAATGCTGCATCATGTTCCTGCCAGGAGCATGTGGATAGGCACTTTTCATGGCCTGTCACACCGTTTTTTACGTGCTCACTGGCAAGAAGCCGGCTTGCCGCAGTCATTCCAGATTCTGGACTCCGATGATCAATTCCGAATGATACGCCGTGTCATTCATTCATTAAACCTGGATGAAGACCGGTTTCCGCCCAAAGAAGCGCAGTGGTTTATTAACAAGCAGAAAGAGGAAGGACGAGAACCGCATCAGGTCGATGTGCGTGACTTTACCGTACAGGCATTTATTAAGGTATATCAGGCTTATCAGGAAGCCTGTCAGCGCGCTGGAGTGATTGATTTTGCGGATCTGCTGCTGAAAACATACAAGCTCCTGCTGTCAAACGCCGAATTGCGCGCACACTACCAGGAACGTTTTCGCTGCCTGCTGGTCGATGAATTCCAGGACACCAATACCATCCAGTACGACTGGCTGAAATTATTTGCCGGCGATTCAAATTCCGTCATGATTGTAGGCGACGATGATCAATCCATCTATGGCTGGCGCGGCGCGCGCATCGAAAACATACAGCGCTTTTCCAAGGATTTCCCCGGAGCGGCCGTGATTCGGCTGGAACAGAATTACCGGTCATCAGGCACTATTCTGAAGGCAGCAAACGCGCTCATCTCGCAAAATTCAGGACGGCTAGGCAAGAATCTCTGGACCGATGGCAAAGACGGCGAACCCATCACTGTCTATGCCGGATTCAATGAAACCGATGAAGCCTTTTTTATCGTCAATCGAATTCGTGACTTGCGTCAGGGTGATTATGCGTTGCGTGAGATAGCCGTGCTATACCGCTCAAACGCGCAATCCCGTGTGCTTGAAGAGGCTCTGATGCAATACGGCATTCCTTATCGAGTCTACGGCGGGCTGAGATATTTTGATCGCCAGGAAATCAAGGATGCGCTCTCGTATCTGCGCCTCATTGCCAACCGTTCTGATGATCCTGCGTTTGAACGCATCATCAATACTCCGACCCGCGGAATCGGCGACCGCACCCTCGTTGCCATACGCGAGCACGCAAAAACCCATGGTTTGACGTTATGGAATGCCCTGCAGGAATTGATCGAGCAGAAATTCTTTGCGGCACGCGCAGAAACCTCACTGGTTTCCTTCATTAACCTCATCAATACCATGACAGAACGAACCATTGCGCTGGAACTGCATAAACAGGTTGAATACGTACTCTATGCCAGCGGGCTGATTGAGCATTACCGTAAGGAAAAAGGCGAAAAAGGGCTCACACGCCTTGAAAACCTGGAGGAACTGGTAAACGCCGCGCATCAATTTGCGCAGGATGGCGTCTCTGACGATATGCCGCCGCTGGCCGCGTTTCTGGCCTACGCAGCGCTGGAATCCAGTGATGAACAGGCAGATACATACGATGACTGCGTGCAGCTCATGACGCTGCACTCAGCGAAGGGCCTGGAATTCCCGGTGGTATTTCTTGCAGGATGCGAAGAGGAGTTATTTCCGCATTACCTTTCAATGAATGATCCCAAGGCAATTGAAGAAGAACGCCGGCTTTGTTATGTCGGCGTCACCCGAGCCATGCGCAAACTTTTCATGACTTATGCAGAAGTGCGGCGCACTTACGGCAAGGAAGCCTATCATCGTCCGTCGCGTTTTCTTCACGAGATTCCGGTTGAACTGGTTGACGAAGTGCGTTTTCGCACGAAAACAACGCGTGTTGTCACACACACAGCAAAAGACCCTTTCACTTACAAACCTGAAGTACAAGGCAGCTTTCGTGCTGGCCAGGAAGTGCATCATCGTATTTTTGGTGATGGCACTGTACTCGACTGCGAAGGCGATGGCGAAGACATGAAGGTCAAGGTACGTTTCGCGAAAGTCGGTACCAAGGTATTAATCGCCAGTTATCTGACAGCAAAATGACGCGGCGGCCGAAATGGAGACCAGAATGTCTTTCTCTTCATCCAGCGCTTTACGCGCAGGATCGAGAAAAACACAGGCATGATCTGAGGAAATGAACAATGTATTCGGCTCTAAAAAGAATATTATTCCTGCTCGACCCGGAGAAAGCGCATTATGCTGCTCTGCGCAGCCTGAATCTTGCTTACCTTTCCGGAATATCGCGCTTCTTTCCCAGCACTCCCGCTGCGCCGGTTACTATAATGGGCCTGTCTTTCCCCAATCCCATCGGACTGGCAGCAGGCTTTGATAAGAATGGCGATTATGTCGATGCGCTGGCCTCACTTGGCTTCGGATTCATTGAAGTCGGCACCGTGACACCAAAGCCGCAGGACGGGAATCCCAAACCGCGGCTATTTCGTCTAACGGAGCAGGAAGCCATTATCAACCGCATGGGATTCAACAACAAGGGCCTAGAACATATGGCCCGTCAGCTTGAGAAAACAAAATATCGGGGAATACTGGGGATCAATATAGGGAAAAACAAGGACACCCCAAACGAGCGTGCTGTTGATGATTATTTAATTGGATTCAGGACCCTCTGGAGGTATGCGAGCTATGTCACAATCAATATTTCGTCGCCCAACACAGCAGGACTGCGAGACTTGCAGCAAAGTGAACTGCTTTCCAATCTGTTATGTGTGCTCAAGCAGGAGCAGCGCGCCGTTTTTCTGAATGAAAAAAAATATGTGCCTCTGGTTGTAAAGATTTCTCCGGATTTAAACACCGAAGAATTACACTCCATGGCCAGTGTATTTCTGAAAGAACAGGTTGACGGAGTCATTGCCACCAACACCACCTTGCAGCGAAACGGGGTTGAAAATTCCCGTTATGCGAACGAAGCTGGAGGATTGAGCGGCAAGCCACTATTAACCCGCAGCTCTCAAATCACATCACAGCTGCATTCCCTATTGAAAGACAGGATTCCTGTTATCGCCTCCGGCGGCGTCATGGATGAAAACGCTGCGCAAGAGAAATATACATGCGGCGCCAGGCTGTTACAGATTTATTCCGGGTTCATTTACTCAGGACCCGGCTTGATTCAAAGACTGGCGAAGATACAACCACCTTCTCGTTAGCCGTCCTGTTCTGCGGCCTCTCCGGATACAGGGAGGCCGCAGACAATCACATCATACCGATTTCCGGTTTACAGAATGATGACTGGATGCTTCGTGTTTTACCGCTGTAACCGTTCCCTGCTTTGGCTTGCTTGCAAAAAATGCGCCATATTTTCCGGCATGCCGCTGACCAGTGGCTACGCGATGACTGGCGGAGGTTTTCACCGCAGTGACAGGCGAACCAGGCTCAACATCATCACTTAATACACTGTAAATATTAAAGCCAGGGTCCCGTTTCATTTCACTCAATGACAGATGGCGAGATTCTGAAGACGCTTGCTGTTTTTTTCCTTTCTTTTGCTGCCGGGAAAGCGCGCGTGTTTCTGCTTCCTTGAGCTTCTTTTCCATTCTCGCCTGGTGCTGCTTCTCCAGTCCTGTCTGAGCGCTTTTTAAAAGCGCTTCCAACTGAATCATGTGCTTTTGTTTTGGTAAATTTTCACGAGACAGTCTATTGCTGCCTAGAACCTGATTCATTGCATTTAACACCGCCTTGCTCGCTCCGTAGCGATGAAGCTGCTGCAACAGATTGGCAGCATATAAATAAGCATGCCAGCAGTAAGGCGATTTCTCACGAATGGACTGATAACATTTAAGGGCCGAGTGACTTTCATGTAATATCTCATGCAGCATGGCTTTAAGAACAGGCACGCGGGTCTGCTCAGGAAGACTCGTTTGCAGTTCAGCGATCTTGGCTTCAATAGCGGCAACGAGCGCCCTGTTTTGCCATCTTCTTGAGATACGCAAGTCTCTGATGATTGTTTCCAGCCGCCAAACAGCACTTGACGGATCGCTTGCGACAAGATCCGCATTAATTGATTTTAATCGCGCATAAATTGAAGGTTGCTTTTCAGAAGGACTTTCCTGAGAACCCGTTGACCGCATAAATGACATAAAAAATCCTGATTTTAATTAAATATAATGAATATCCGCTCTCATTCCACTGTCACTGACTTTGCCAGATTACGCGGCTGATCAACATCAGTTCCCTTAAGCACAGCCGTGTGATAGGCAAGCAGCTGTAATGGAACAGTATACAAAATTGGATTAAGCAACGGATGCACTGTTGGCATTGCAATGACATGCGCATCCGAAAACGCATCCTGATGGAATAAATGCACCTGGTCAGTCAACACATAAAGCTTGCCGCCACGCGCCCGCACTTCTTGCAGATTGGAAAGACTTTTTTCCAGCAAGCCATCACCCGGAGCGGTAGAAATCACAGGCATATTGCTATCCACCAACGCCAACGGTCCATGCTTTAATTCGCCTGAAGGATAACCTTCAGCGTGTATGTATGAAATCTCCTTCATTTTCAACGCGCCTTCAAGGGCGATAGGATATAATGCACCCCGGCCGATAAAGATCGCATGTTCCTTGTTCGTGAAAGCCCTGGACCAGTTCACAATCGCCGTATCTTGCTGTAATACCTTTTCGACCAGCGCCGGCATATGCGCAAGCTGTCTGACCAACTCCGCCTCCAGCGCACTGCCTCCGTCTCTTTGATGATACAAGGCAAGCACCAGTAAAAATAGCGACGTTAGCTGCGTTACAAATGCTTTGGTCGATGCAACTCCAATCTCGACTCCCGCCCGTGTCAGAAAAGAGAGGTCCGCTTCACGCGTCATGGAACTTCCCGGAACATTACAAATTGCAAGCGTGCTCAAATATCCCATGCTCTTCGCCAGCCTTAACGCTGCCAATGTGTCTGCCGTCTCGCCAGATTGCGAGAGTGTCACAAACAAGCTGTTTTTGGGCTGGGCAATATCGCGATAGCGAAATTCACTCGCAACTTCAACTGAACAGGGAATACCAGCCAATGATTCAAACCAGTAACGGGCTACCATTGCAGCATGATAACTGGTTCCGCAGGCAATCAGGTGAATATGCTGGACTTTTGAAAAAATTTCTTCGGCCTTTGGGCCAAAGATCGCAGGCAATACATGATCTTCTGATATCCGGCCTTCGAGACATGAAGCAATTGCCTCCGGCTGCTCCATGATTTCCTTTTTCATATAATGCCGGTATTCACCGCGCTCCACTGCATCATGACTGATCGACAGGGTATGTTCTTCGCGCTTGATGAGTTTCTGCTGTTTATCATAGATTTTGATATCGTCAATCATGATTTCAGCGATATCATTATCTTCGAGATAGATAAATTGCTGAGTATGTGATAACAGTGCCAAAGGGTCAGAGGCAATATAATTCTCGCCCTGCCCTTTTCCGATAACTAATGGACTACCCTGACGCACGGCGATCAATCGGCCTGGATGTCGTCTTGAAATAATGCCCAGCGCGTAAGCGCCCTTAAGCTCACTGATTGCAGCGCGGATCGCGCCCAATAAGTCCTGGCTTTGAAGATAATTTTTATGGATAAGATGCACCACTACTTCTGTATCGGTTTCTGAATGGAATTTATAGCCATCCCGCTGCAGCTGATCACGTAATACAGAATGGTTTTCTATGATCCCGTTGTGGACCAGCGCAAATTCGTCATGAGAAATGAAAGGATGAGCATTGTGCTCCGATGGCGCACCATGCGTCGCCCAGCGTGTATGAGCAATTCCGGTATGTCCGTGAAAAGGATGCGCCTGCATCGCGTTTTCCAGCTCACGCACCTTGCCAACCACCCGCAGGCGTTTTAATTCTTGCTGCGTGTCTATCACCGCCACGCCGGCTGAATCATATCCGCGATATTCCAGTTTTTTTAATCCATCGATTAATAGCTTTGCGACTGGCCGCTTTGCAACTGCTCCAACAATGCCACACATGTCTAGAGATTCCTTAGCTAAATTTGTTTGGGACTTGTCATTAAGGTGAGTCATTATCCTAGAAATGACCCGTTAGCGCGAGTGCAATTATAATATATTGATTAATATATGAATTTATTCGGCGCCAAACATGCCGGGGCAAGCCCTGCAGGATGAGTGGCAATCCAGAGGCTATTTTGTCGATCGCCATGGGATAATAGATCGGTTGGTTATTCGCCGGGATTACCCTGAATTATTACTCATTTCCTGTGGACGGGTTATGTGTAGTTTGCGTTTTTTTATCTTTTTCATGCGCAGAATTCAATTCGTTATCCTTGTCGACTGTTTTATCTAGTTCAATAGGCTTTCCGGTTAGTTTTTCAAATCGCTCGGCTGTCTGAGCCAATAATTTTTCCTGATTGCCCTTCAGAAGCTCGCATCGCTTTCTCTCCAATTCTGCTTCCAGCATCTCTAACGTAATTTTTCTTTGTTCGACAAACCTGTTCACACCCTTGACTTTTGTAGCAGCATCAACTTGCGGCTTGTTTGCTCTCAATCCTTCCAGGATGCGTGGAGCCAGCTCCTGCTCATGTTTTCCATGGTCAGATTCTGTAATCCCCGCTGTTTTAAAGCCCAGTTTAATTCCCTTTTCTATTGCCAGATTAATAGGCAATCTCTCAAAAACGGGATTGACCAATCCTTTATTGATCTCATCAGGCATGCTGGGCAATTGCACTTTCCTGGCTGCAAGAGCAGCGATTTTTCCTGATTTTTGCACAGGAGGCGGCGGAGGCGGAGCAGGTGTTAATGTTGATTCGCCCGTGACTGAAGTCCGTTCCATTTTATCGCCCACCGTATTCCCGGTATCCGTCAATCCGGTCCGTGGTTCCGGTTTGTAAGCGGAATCTCCCTTGAACGCCTCAACCAGCACCTTAACCAGGTCGCGCGGCGACGGCTCGGAAAATACATCCTTCAGGATTTCATCGACCAGTTCATCATCGTTTTTGACCGTCTTTTCAGCTTCATCCGCATTGTTGACCTGAATCCTGATTTCCCGAAATCCGTTGACTTCCGGATCAAAAACATGCAAACAGCAATCAGCTTTCCCACCCATTGCATTTAATTCTTCCTTGAATTCACCTATCCGCTCATCCCTTGCTTTCGTCAACTCCAGAACATCGTTATTTTTTTTCTCCCGTTCTATCAAGCCTGATATGATCAGATCCTGTTTATCAATTTTTTTCTGTAGATCAATGATATTTGCGGCATGCTTCGCATACATTACCTGCAACACCTGGGGCTGATTGCAATTATTTATGTTGCCAAACAGGTTTTCAGAATGAGCCAGTGCCTGCTTGAGGGATTCCGATTGCGATGTGCTTAACTGCAGCAGAGCCTGGCTTCTCAATTCTCGTTTCAACAACTCTTCTCGTAATTCGTCTTTTTCTTTCTCGTTGATACGATATTCTTCTATCAGGTATTTGATAATCAGTTTCTCGACAATATCCGAGATCATCCAATCCATGAGTATCATGTTCATCATGTCCTTATAAACCGGGGACAATGGATCTCGCAAGGCCAGAATCAGGTCGTCAGATGTACGTGGCTCTGTGATTCTTCTTATATATTTTTCCTGGCTCGATTCAGATTTTTTCGTTCGTTTTTTCTGTACGCCTTCTTCATACTTCAGACGTGAATTAATTTGCACGTAGGCAATGACCTCCGCTTCCTTGCGTTTCAGGATATCGTCTTGTGTCTTATCCATGCCTCCTGAACGATTTGATTTTTTTGGGTTTGGCATGATACTTGACCTGCTTTACTCATTATTTTGAAGTATAGCAAATACCAGAAATCATGCCTGCCGGATACACAAGATATTGTATAAATACGATTTTAAATAATTAAATTAATCTGATTATTCTGACTGGCTTCCATTTTTCCTTTTTTGCGGCCGCTGCCAATCATCCAAAGTCACTTGCGGGGCACGTGATAACGTCAGCTTATGCGGAGGGGCATCACGAGTGATGGTCGAGCCGGCACCAATGGTGGCACCCTCCCCTATCGTCACTGGAGCAACCAGCTGTGTGCACGAACCAATGAATGCGTTATCACCGATAATGGTTTTATGCTTGTTTACACCATCATAATTGCAGGTAATAGTGCCAGCGCCGACATTCACGTCTCTGCCAATTTCACTGTCGCCAATATACGTGAGATGGTTTACCTTGCTTCCGTGAGCAACAACACTTTTTTTGATTTCGACAAAATTTCCGATGTGAACTTGTTCAGCAAGCACTGTGCCTGGCCGAATACGCGCAAAAGGCCCAATAATGCACCGGGGTCCAATTTTCGCATCTTCGACAACACTGTTAGCATTAATGCGGACACCTTTAGCAAGCTCAACATTACGCAACAGAACGTTAGGGCCAATTTCGCATTCATCACCAATGACCACGCGTCCTTCAAAAATAACATTCACATCAATGCTGACATCACGACCGATATGCGCCTCCCCGCGCAAGTCAAAGCGCTGTGGATCATAAAGCGTGACGCCTTGCCGCATCAATTTTTCCGCCATCTGACGCTGATAATATCGTTCAAGATGTGCCAATTGCTGCCTGTCATTCACACCAAGAATTTCTTCAATCACAGCAGGCTGAACAGAATGCAACGGGATATGTTCACTAACGGCCTTCGAGATAACTTCAGTAAGATAATACTCGCTTTGGGCATTTCTGTTATCGAGAACAGGCAGCCATCTTCTGAGATAGTTGACTGGGAAGTAATAAACGCCAGTATTGATTTCCGTTACCACACGAACTTCAGCAGTAGCGTCTTTTTCCTCCACAATAGCCACGATGCGCTGCTGGTTGTCACGTATTATACGTCCGTAGCCAAAGGGATTGGCTAGCTGCGCCGTTAACATGCCAATCGCGTCCGCAGGAGTTGTGTCTAGCAATTTTTTCAGGGTATTCGGCGTAATCAGAGGAACATCGCCTGACAATACCAGCACCTGGGTATTGTCTGAAATCTCCGGCAATGCCTGCAGCATGGCATGACCTGTTCCCAGCTGTTCCTTTTGTTCAACCCAGCGTAAATTGCGCTGTGAAAATCGTTCAAGAAGCAGTTTTCCCTGATGTCCATAGACAATAACGGGAGGTGTTTCCGGCACAATCGCAAGCGCGGTGTCAATCACGTGTTCGAGCAATGGCTTGCCTGCGAGATGATGTAATACCTTGGGAATACTGGAATGCATGCGCTTTCCCTGACCACCTGCAAGAATGACTACCTGAACTGACATTGACGACCTCTCATGCAATATAATTGTTGGAATTATCCTTGAAACAGCAGCGTGGCGCAAACCGGCAATGCTTTCGCCATCAACTGCTGTGACTGGTTCTGCCAAGCTGCGGACCGAGTGGTGTTTCCTCTACTTTTATCCGCTTTGTTTGCGATTGCGATTGCGTTTGCGCAAACATCGTTGGCGATCTGTTCCCCTGATAAGCAGTCTGATAAAATGGCGCAACATACTGATTTTGAACTTTCCGTTCAGAATTTATAGAATCGGACGATTCAGACAAAACTGAACGCGCTTCTTCACGCATTCTTTTTCCTTGGGTTTTTTCCTCATGATGTGAATCGTTCTTTTGTTTATTGGATGCGCCTTGTTTCAGCATCTTTCTTGAAAGCCAGATGACTTCTTGGCCGTTAAAATACTGTTTTTCACTTTTTTCATCGTATTCAATTCCTCTCTTTTCCTGTCTGCTCAATATCCTTTGGGAATTCAAGCACGCGTATTCACGCTTGAGAAAAGCCTCTAACGTGATAGCAGGCTCATCTATCAATGATCGTTCACAAGCCAGCAGAGGTTTTCCCTTTTTTGTAAAATAGCAATAATCACCGGCTTTTTTCCTCGTACCTTGCGAAATTGTCTGGTCTTCGACTGGCTGTATGGTCAGCCCGCCAGAGTGCTTCTTCTCTTCTTGTGCATACTCCTGCTTTCCCTCAGCAGACGTGGATTGCAAATGCGGAAAATCTGGAAATAACCTCTCAGACGACTCAGTGCTGTATTCATCTAACCGGACTCCAGGAGTCAGCATCTCTCTCAACTCGGGAAACAGCTCATACGCATCGTATTGGTAATCAGAATTAAACGGTGCCGGATCTGGCAGACCGGAATGGATATGCGAACCTGGCTGCGGCGTCACAAGCGGATTCGATGGCACAGTGGTATCCATCAATCCATTTTCATCTTCCAGCGTGAATTCAAATATATTTTCTCTGCCCAGCATAAGCTCGCCGCTCTTTATTTTGTTAAGTCGTTATTGCTGTTGTTACCTGCAAGCGCTTCATTAAAGCCACAACATGCCTGTCTTCAGAAATAGTCTGGTCGACGCTTAAAAATGCAATATGCTCAAGCCTGTCTGAAATTGCATTAATCATGAATGAAAAATCACCGATGGGCTTGATTTCATCCTGCTCATTGACTACCAGAATAGGATCTTCTTCGCCGCTATATGATTGATGCGGTGTTTGAATCAACATGATCTGCCAATCCTGAAAATCATGCTGGTGTCTGGTTTTGAATTCGCGCAGCTCTGATTCAACCGCTGCGATGTCCGCATAATCCAGCCTGAGTATTTTTGGCATTTTGCGCTGCTGCAAGCGCGCTGCGATTTCAGCAGCCGGCGAGGGATCACGAAGCTCGGAAAGCTGCTTTATCAAAGCAAATACATCGTAGTCACATAATTCCTTGTAATTCGGATAGTTTTGTTCAATAAATTCCCGCTTGAACTCAGCTGCATTTCGTGAATTTTCGACTGACTGGTTAAACCGGTTTGCCGCAAGAAGAAATTGGCCTAATCGGGTGTGCCGTATGCTGGCATAAGGCCCATGATATTCCAGGCTCTCCGACAGACTCGCAAGAAGCTGGACCAGCAGTGATTCCAGCGCCAGTTTTTTCTGTGAATGATATATATTGCGGGTCATCAGCCGGCGCGCCATCAAATAATGCTCTACGACACCAATCCCTTTATGGGTGATCCCCAATCGCTCGCCGTCTTTTGATTCGACAATCGCCATACAGTGAAGCATCCAGCGAAAATCAAATTCGCCGTATCTCACTCCGCAAAAATGACTGTCACGCAGCAGATAATCCAGCCTGTCAGCATCAAGCTGCGATGAGACAATATCAGCAAGCACGTTTTTTGTGCCTGGCTTATGCATGATCATTTCAGCGATGACGCGGAACTTTTCCTCCGTCAGATGATAGCGTGGATTCATGCGGTTGTAGTGGAGGAAAAATTCCTTGCTGCCATAGTCCGCAAGGAAAAACGGGGTCCAATCTTCATGTCGAATCAGCTTTTCATAAAAAATTCCCTCGAAGGCGTGCGAAAAAGGTCCATGCCCGACATCATGCAGCAGACACGCGATCATCACGAGCTGCCGCTCTTCATCCGCAAGACCAATTTTTTGCGCGATCTGACTGGCGACATAACAGCATCCGAGACAATGATTGAAGCGGGTATGCACAGCGCCCGGAAAAATAAAATCACCCATGCCCAATTGCTTGATATGCCGCAGCCGCTGGAAGTTTGGACTGTCAATAAATGGTTTCACCCATGCATCCTCGATCGAGGTAAATTGCATGGTTCCGTGAACAGGATCCTTGATAACGTGAAAATGATTCGAACTCATTTGGAAACCTCATCTTTTGTAAACGTATCCAGGGCATGTTGATACGCTTCATAAACATCATCATCAAAGCAGACAAAACTTACCGAATCGAGTTCAGGATTTTTTTCCAGAAACGTCACTGTTTCCTTTACTGCTATCATGGCTGCCTGGGAAACCGGATAGCCATAGACTCCGCAGCTGATGGCGGGAAATGCGATCGTCTTCACATCATTTTCTTTCGCGAGCTTCAGACTGGATGTATAACACGATGCCAACAATGCCGGCTCACCCTGTCTGCCGCCGTGCCAAACCGGACCGACGGTGTGAATAACATGTTTGGCTGGTAAACGATATCCCCTGGTTATTTTTGCCTGTCCGGTCGAACAGCCGCGCAGTGTCCTGCACTCATCCAGTAACTCAGGTCCGGCGGCCCGATGGATAGCACCATCCACCCCGCCCCCGCCCAGCAATGACGTGTTGGCTGCGTTCACAATGGCATCGACTCGCAGCGTGGTAATATCAGCTTTCAGGAGTTTTATCTTGTCTTTGATCATTTGTCCGCTCATTATTCATTTTATCCATGGCTGCCGCCAAAATTAGATGAAAATTATGCGTCATTCACCATGCTCGGGCTATCAATTTCTGGGTTTGCCGCTCCCCAGGACCAATTTTTCCATAATCGTGTATTTGGATCCTTCCGGCTGCGGCTCGCTCCGGAACAGCACTATCTCCCTCACGTCGATTTCTTCCAGCTCAACCGGCTGGCTGTCATCCAGAAAACCGAGGTTGACCCCTTGTGGCTGCTTGATTCTGCCCAAGGTCAGGTGAGCCCTGAATGGCCGGTCTTCAATTTTATAATTCGATGCTTTAATACCTTCGCCAATCAACTCCGACAAGACTGTCAACTCGTCTTGCGGCGCCACATTGAGAACAATGACTCGCGGTCGATACGGGCTCGGAAAAAGATGCAGCGACCCAAAAGTCAAGGTCGCACCTTGCAGGGTTCCTTCAATCCTGGAGCGAACATTCCGTACGAGCTCTGGCAAGTGCTCACTATGCACTTCAGCGAGAAACTGGAGTGTTATATGCAGGTTTTCCGGTTTAGTCCAGCGAATTCCATTTGTTTTTGCCTTCTTTTTCAGTGTACTGATATAACTACCTAGCCTCTCCTTGGCGGGTTCCGGCAGGTCGATAGCAAAAAAAATCCGGATAACGGGAGGCAACGTCATTCCATTTCTCCTGATGTTTGTTTTAAAATGTCTGGTGCTCACAGCATCATACAGGATTCCATTATGGTAAAAAAACGCGGTCTAGGTAAATCATTAGATGCCTTGCTTGCCTATACAGGCTCGGATCCTCAAACCACCAGTGACGCTGATCATTCAGACCATGAAAAGCTGGCTCAACTGCCCGTGGAGCAGATACAACGCGGGAAGTATCAGCCGCGCCGCGAAATGGATCCTCAATCCCTGGAAGAACTGGCTAACTCAATTCGCTCACAGGGCATCATTCAGCCATTGATAGTGCGTCCGGTCGGAAGCAAGTTCGAGATCATCGCTGGGGAAAGACGCTGGCGTGCCGCCCAGCTGGCAGGACTCGACGAGGTTCCGGTAATCATTCGCCATATTCCCGATGAAGCAGCAGTTGCAATGGCGCTGATTGAAAATATCCAGCGTGAAGACCTGAACCCGATAGAAGAAGCAGTCGCCCTGGAACGTTTAATCAAGGAATTTGGCATGACGCATCAGCAAGTTGCCGAGGCGGTGGGCAAATCCCGAACCAGTGTCACCAACCTGTTACGGCTGCTGGCCCTGCCAGAAGAAGTTAAAAGCATGCTCGAACGCGGATTGCTTGAAATGGGACATGCACGAACCCTGATTACACTTCCTGAATCCGCCCAGCTTGAAGCTGCGCAAATTATAATCTCTCGTGGATTGTCTGTGCGCGAAACTGAAAATATGGTGCGACGTCTGCAGTCGCCAGTTGAAGAAAAAAGCCCGCAACAACCTCTGGATCCGGATATCCTTCACCTTCAGGAAAGCTTGTCCAGACAGCTAAAGCTGCGCGTCGCCATTCATTGCAATGCGAAGGGCAAAGGCAAACTGGTCATCCATTATCGCAGCCTGGCAGAATTGAATGGAATATTGTCTCAATTTCAGGATTAACAGACACGATAATGTTGCGGCAGGCTGCTCTATAATACGTTGACTTCAGATGTAGCCGGAATAGTGGTCGTGTAATTAATGCCATCCGTATTCAACTGGATTGTTTCCATGACTACCTGTTTGCTGGTGTAAAAAATAGTCATGCAGGTATATCCTGTACCAATAATGGATTTTAGCCTGAACGCATCAATATCGATGACATCGCCAGTCTTGATTGTTTCTGTTCCCAAATCATAAGCAGCATTATACACACAGGACCCATTCACCAGCGTACCGGCATAAACCTGGGCATGGACTTCATGCCGTGCATTTTCTGGAGTCAGGAAATAGGTACTATGGATTGAGGGACCATCGACCCTGCCTTTGGAGCCAATACTCCAGCCATGACTGGAGTTGACAGCTATCATGAGAGCGGCGAACAAGAAAGTCCATTTTATTAGCAGGTTCATTTTTGAACCTCCCTATTGTTATCTTTTTCTGTTTTAGTTTTATTATACCATCGGTGCAAAATAACCGTAGTTAGGACGCACCCTAATACAGACTTCCGGATCGCCATGCTGCAGCCCGCCCTGCCCGGCGCCACGCACGATGCCGATTATTCGACAACGCGATAATCCATCAATTAATCATTCAGTTGTCTCTTCCTTCTTGGGTTTGTTCGCATTCAGGACATTCAGAAACGCCTGCGCATCCTGTTTTGAGATACCGGAGATAAGAAAATTTTCTCCCAGACCTGATTGAATCATTGTTGTGGTGATGACAACATTGTTGTAAACAAGGTTCAGCTTTCGGCCTACTCCCGCTTTGGTTATTTCCTCAAAGGTTACGGCTGCTTCAGGTTTGAGCTGAATATTGAGTCCCTTGTAAACACCGCCTTCTCCTTCAACGATACTTGCGGATTTTACTGTCGTATTATCCAGCACAAATTGGTCCTGGATAACCTGAAAAATCAGAGAATGATTGACCGAATTGTTCGAATCACCTTCGGCGAATACCGGCATCGACATAAACATCCAGCATATGACAGCAAGCAGCGGATATCTGAACATGCGTACATCCTCATCATGAATAATCTACGAATAATAATTTATTACCGAGATGAATGTACATATTCCGTCTTTAAAAACAGTCATGAACACTGCAAAATGAAAAGCAATTCCAGCAGAGATTGATAGACAGGCCCATTCGCTTGTTAGACTATTAAATCTGGTGCTAGAGGTTATCAGACAGGAATACAGATGAAGAAACTTGGCAAAATAGCAGTCCTGATTTTAGTCAGCATGTTGCTTTGCGTTCAAGGATACGCAATCAGTGATTCCGACATGCCGGACAATACTCATCTTGCCTTGCTGCAATCCTTCGGCACGCATTCCTCCGGGTACCGCTCATATACGCTGCTGGATTACAATACTTATAAAAAAAACCTGGTTTATTCCCGCAAACGAATTCGGCAAATACTGAATACGCTGGAACCTTATCGAAATACAGATGCCAATCTGCTGGTTGCTGCTATTAGCCAACAACTTGCAGACATTCCCTATCTTCATGCTGGAGCGATGGGGGAAGGTGACTGGCAGCCAACATCTCCTGTCTATCAACCAGGAGCTGAACATGTTAATCAAAATCCCGTCTACAGACTGGATGGATTGAATTGCCAAACGTTTGTGCAAATCTCGATGGCCTTATTGCATTCCAGGAATATCGCACAATTTGATCGAAATATTTTAAAAATTGCATACGGTGCAGCCGGAAATCCTGGAGGCGAAATCGTTCGTTACTATAACCGCAATAACTTCACGGATGCCGACTTTAATCCTGTCAATCAACGCAATGGCTGGATGACTGATGTGACATCACAAGGACCGCTCGCCGTTTATGCTGAGCGCATGACTGCGAGAGTGACACGTCAAAAATGGTTTGAGTATCAGAAAAAAAATCTCGCAGAAAACGTGCAAGTTCTTGCGCAGCCAAATGGCCGCGCCATGGTTCATCGATTCATGACTGTCTATTCAAATTTGAATTTTCCCAAATTTGACTCGGAGGATATTTCGATCAGTTATCTTCCAAAAGAAAAGATCGCCCGCAAGCAGCACGATGGCAGCTTTCAACCGAATCAGGAACTGCTTGACAAGATCCCGACGCCCGCTGTAGCGGAAATTGTACGAGATCCAGGAAAATGGAATTATTTCCGAATTAAAATTAAAGACATCATAGGCACAGAACTAACAATTTCTCATCTAGGTCTGTTATATCGGCAAATATTCGGTTATGGAGAGCTGATTTATCACAAAACAACCTGCGACTTTAACGATAAAAATGAAAAAGTATGCCATGTGACACCAGTCCTTTGTCAAAAAAGACAATGTAATGAACTGATGTTCGCCCATGCAACCGATTCCTTGCCAGCTGGATATTTCTGGTATCAGGAAAGGAATGGTCATTACGTTTGTTCACCAAAACAACCGCGCGGGGTCAGATACACCAGCTGTAATCGCGTTGTTGCCCTGCCATTCTTTGATTATCTGACTGATTATCAACTGGGTTATTATTCCAGCATGGATTTACATTCCGTTGCTGGTGTACATATCGAAAAATTATGACTGTTTCACTCCATTGTCATCGTTGCAGCATATAGCGTGCCTGCATCGCTGTAAGCAGGCTTGCATACCCCCAGGTTAAATCTTTCGCGCTTGTTTGACTACCGCTGGTACGATCAATCTGCTCCGCAAAATGCAGGCAGCTGAAATTGGTGTAACAGATGGAGTAACGCTTGACTGTTTCCAATGCTTTGTCACCCTCTGTCACCAGACTGTTAATAATTGAATAAAACTTTCCTGGATTTGACGCTTGCAAAATGATTTCTTCCTTGTCGCCAAGTCTGGGATCGATTTGCTGGAAGAAAAGCATATTGCCTTTGGTGACAGCAATTTTCCCCAACCCAAGATAGACATTCGCCAACGTATAATAATACTGGGCCAATGCGTTGGTTATCAGTATCCATGGGTTGCCATAATGATTCTGATCGCCATCATAGACATCGTTAGGATACCGTCCAACCATAGGCGGACTCAGCCGATTATTTATATTGATAAGATACAAGCCAGAAAATGCATTGCGAATAAAATAAATTGTATTCATGACTCTTTCATTATTCACCGCAAAAGGATCTTCCGGATCACCGATATCACCATGCAAAACACCGAGTATAATCGCCGTGTTCATACCGCCGCCCTTGAAGTATTGCTGATTGACTGTTTCGGTAAAATAGCCACGACCATCGTTCCAGTGTTTTTCCAGCGAGTCAGAAATCTGCTTCGCAGTCATCCGATAATTGTCAGCGCGCTGCCTGTCTCCCATTTGCCGCAGGAACACTGATCCATCGATTAATCCCTTGCGCTGCACCATCTTGTTGAAAAATTGATCTTGATCGTTTACTTCTTCCCACAAATCAAAATTTGTATTTCGCCATTGTGAAACAACATAATCAAGATCAGTGGTGATCATGTCAATCAATACATCTCTTACATATTTTTCCTCGCCTTCCTGAAGAAACAGATTAGCGATGGCAGTCATGGCAATCGCGCGCAATGCAGGTCCGTCATTTTGCGGACGACCCCAGTCTCCCTCCCAGATCGTGCCATCGATATTATATTTCGGCTGACCAAGTGTCTGTTCGCCTGGCCGGGATATCTGGGACTGAGCCTTGCGCTCAAAGTTGATATAATTCAGCAAATACGGTTTCAATCGCTGCTTCTCGGTGATTGAGGCATGCGAATACAGGTAAATAATTTCGCGCATGGTAATAGCGGCATCTCTTGTCCAGTGAAACTGATAATCCTGGTTAAAAGCCTGACCATGATTCGTCGGTGACGCCAGTACTGCACCTGGAATGGAGCGTATGATATGGCCATTATCTTCCTTGACGATGACACGTTCTTCGGTGGTGATGTTATTAAATAAATATTGTTTAACGACATCCAGTTCCGAGGGAGAAAATGGCGCAATATGGCTTGCATCGATTGATTGATTCCCGACAGCTGACACGTTTGCCAGACTGAATATTGCAAATAATGTGACAAATAAAAAGCTGATATTCCATTTATTAAACATCTGATTTACTTCCATATCATTATGATGAGATGAGCAATGAAGTGTAGTAACATGAATAACAAGTTGCAAGCCAGGCTGTTTAGAGACAAATTTCAATAATATTGAAAACACCGCACTGACGATCGCTGAGGACAAAATGATGAAGCTGCACATTTCACTGACAGGAGTATTAACAGGATTGCTGGTCTTGCAGACCTGTTTCGCGGATGATAGCACTGCAGTCAGGCTCAATAAATATTATGCCGCTTCCTGCCAGGACTATAACGGTACCTGGCATGGATTTATCACCGATCCATCCGATCTGTTTTCCAATGGAGGACCCTGGCCGCTTACCATCAGTCTTTACAACAGGAATAATCACATCATTGGCCAAAGCACCATGATTCAATATTCCAATAATGGCGGTGAAATCAGCAAACGCCAAATATGGGCGGAATGCAGAAACGGCGCACTGAATAATATTTTCTGGGGTAATAAAGGGGCTTGCGGCAGCTATTCCCACCAAGGTCTTCTGGTTAGTAAAAATGTTCTTGTGTTGCAGCTAAATTACGAAAGCAGTATGACAGGAACCCAATTTCTTGTTTTCCTGACCAGAAAAAACAATGTCTACCCCTACCCTGTTCCGAAAAAGGATGAAGATTTCATGCCCGGAAGCGTGACATCCTGTCATTAATACAGAACGGACAGCAGGGAACGATACATTTGATCAAGGAGCATATCATGTCTGGATTCGATTTCTGGCACAAATGGCTGTTAACAGCGAGTTTTCTGATGATTATCTTTGGCTTTTCCCTGATTCTTTTCAATCAATCACAGATATTTAACCTGCTCTGCAACAATCAGATAAATACTGTATTTTGGGGAAAAATACCGATCCCGGATGAAACATTGTTATTCCAGAAATGGATTTATGGAACCCTGGGTGCGGTGATTGCTGGCTGGGGAGTATTTATGACATTTATAAGCACACACTCTTTCAGGAACAAAGAACGATGGTCGTGGAATTGCTTCACCTGCGGCCTCCTTCTCTGGTTTGCTGCTGACACGGCTGTGTCCTTGTATTTTCACGTAGCTACAAATGTTCTGCTTAATATTATTATATTCATCCTGCTTGGACTGCCTTTGCTGTTTACTAAAAAATATTTCAATCAGGCCTGATGATATTATAAAACAGTTGACTCTCACGTTGCGTGATACCTTATCGTGTTCAAGTCAGATAGAGGCAGCCATGACTTACACAGTTAAAAAACTTGCCAAACTTTCAGGAGTGAGCGTCCGTACCCTGCACTTTTATGATGAGATCGGATTGCTCAAGCCTGCTTATTATGGTGATAACCATTATCGCTATTATGAGGAGGAACAGCTTCTGATGCTTCAGCAAATTTTATTCTACCGTAAGCTTGGCATTCCCCTGTCTGATATCCAGAGGATTATTGCCAGTGATGATTTTGATAAAATCAAGACGCTCGAATCACACCGTCAGATTCTCGAAAGTAACCTTGATCAAACCACAAAACTGATCAAGACCATTGACAACACGATCGCACGTTTACGAGGCAACACAACCATGAAAGACGAAGAACTATTTTACGGCCTTGAATCTGAAAGACAAAAAGGCTATGAAAAATACATTATTGAAAAAGGCTGGATGTCGGAAGCAGAAATGCAAAAAAGCCGTGAGCAGGTGAAAGGTTGGAAGCAGGATGGTTTCAGAAAGATCATGAAAGAAGGGGATGCTGTCAATCAGGCCTTGGCTGACGCCATGCAAAAGAAGCTTAAACCGGATTGTCCTGAGGTTCAAAAGCTTGTTCGCATGCATTATGAATGGATAAAAAATTTCTGGATACCAAACAGGGAATCTTATACTGGTCTGGGAAACTTATATTGCGAACATCCCGAGTTTCATCGTTTTTTTGAACAGTATCATCCGCATTTCGCTGAATTTCTGGCGGAAGCGATGCGCATATTCGCAGAACGTGAACTTTGATTGTTGCATTTTCAGCGGCAAGTATATAGTCTTGCCGCCCGCCATTTAATATTTGCCAATTATACCTTTGGCTTCTTCAGTTCTTCCTTTAAATCAACAGTCAAATGATCTTTATTTAACTGCGGTGAATTTTTTATCTTGAAAAGACATAACCTCTTTAACGATGGAACTGGTACATCTGCCGGATTTATTCCGGCATTTAAAGCATGCTGAGCACGCTTGTGAGGATCGGTTTCCTCTAAGGCATTTAATCCTGTTCTTGTGATCCTATCACAGAAAGACACCGATATCATTTTAAAGCTGAGGCCCTCAGCCGAGGCGTCACTAGCAGCCAATACTTTGAGACACTCATCACTAACATAGTTAGCAGAAAAGTCCAGCTTTTTAATAGTCTTGTTTGAAAAGAATGCCTTGGCTCCTTCATCTGTAATATTATTTCCATACATAAATAGCTCAATGATGGTTTTATTTGCTGAAAATGCCTTGGCTCCCTCATCTGTAATATTATTAGAGCCTACATTTAGCCTGGTAATAGACTGATTTGCTGCAAATGCTTTGGCTCCTTCATCCCCAATATCATTGTCACTTATATCGAGCTCAGTGATAGTATTAATTTCTGCCAATTGTTTGGCGCCTGCTGAATCAATTTCACACTCATTAAGCCTAAGAGATTTGATTTCTGGATGGCTCTTTAAATAAGGAATAAGATAATTTCTTATCTCGTCCGACGTAAAAGGAATGCCAGTTAAAATAAGTCTTTCTTCATATACACCAAGAACGATAAGTGCACTTTTATTTTTAAAATCGAGATTTGTACGCGCATCCATTTAGCCTAGTCACCCAAATTTCTTATGCCGAAAAACAGCAGCGTTTGCCTTTTATCAGCAAATGCTCGTAAATTCCATGAATCAAAACTCATTAGAATACTCTATCTTATGGATTAGCTTACGATGAATTTTTGAGATTTGACTTGCCGTGTTTTCAGATTGCCAGAAATAGTAAAATTCATATTGTGTTTTTGATATAGAATATCTCTCGTAAGCAGAATTATTAGATTTTGCCCACATTGGCAAGTGGGCAAAATGCTCATTTAATTAAATGGTATAAATATAATTAAATACTTTATTCGACTACGACGTTTTCAGCCTGTGGGCCTTTTTGGCCTTGCGAAACAGTAAATGTTACAATCTGACCTTCTTCAAGGGTTCGAAACCCGTCACTAGCAATAGAACGAAAATGAACAAAAACATCGCCCCCTTGATCACGTTCTATAAATCCAAATCCTTTGCTGCTATTGAACCATTTTACGGTTCCTTTTTCACGAATAGACATAATTTAATAACCTTAATTTAAATTTGAAATAAAGCTTTGTGGACTGTTACTGCGCTTAGAGATTAAAAACTGCGGAATAATGAATCACATGCTGTTTGGCGACAATATCATTAATCACTCTAGCTGTCTAGTGCTAATGGATTTTAGCAAATCATCCCTGGCATGGAATGTATAAAATGACTTATACCAGTGATTATATAACCTGGATGCCAGCTTTCACTGACATACGTCAAACTTGGCCAACAGATTTAAAACCATTTCGCGACATCTAAAGATTAATACTTGCAGAACAACTATTACTTGAATGTTGCAGCTAAACTTATGGCGCCTTTAATAGATGATGGCAGTCCTTCTTCAATTGATTTCCACATCGTTTCTCTAAAATGCTCAGCCTGAGACTCTTCTATACTGGCGGAAATGCGATGCGTAATGGTAGTCATATTATTCTCACTTACCATTTCATTACATACCTCAATCGTGCCAAACGGAAGTCTTGCGAATTCTATAAACTTTTTATTTTCAATAACATCGCGTAATTCAATTTCAATGGCAACAGGCGAACCCACTGGCGTTAACAAAAATTTTCCGCCGCTGCTAAAAGTTGTTAATAGCTGAGTAGACTGCAGACCTTTATCCCAAATTGGCCATTGATTCACATCCTTCCAAACTTTCCAAAGTTTATCAGCGTTTATGGATGTTTTCTCACTATAAGAGGTATAAAAAGAAATAATTGAATTTTTCATAGACTATTTTTTAACTGAATTAATTAATCTTCCCAAAACATTTTATTGTCATGCTATGGGCTGTACGATACGAGTAATCGTGGCTGTTGCTTGCTAAATGCTAATTTGCGCTGTGATAAACACATGCAGGCGAATAATAAATCTGAATCCTCGATTTGTCCACACAAAATCACATCTCTTTCAAATAAAACCGCGATCCCATCGTAAGAGGATTATCCACATCTTTAGATTCGTTTCATAACACCTTCAGATTATCCACAGATTCTGTGGATAAGTCTTTGGGTAACTATCTGAAAACCTGGGGAAACGGCGTAACATCGGGCGCTCGCGAGGCATGTACAATAATTATCCTGTGTACAACACGGTTGATAATAATGTCTTGGATGACATCCCCGGCTCTTCACATACCAGGCGCGGCACCAGATATCCAGGCAATTTTTTAATCATACCGGCATATAGCTCCTGCGCCTCACGTAATGTGATATCGAAATGAGAAGCGCCATGGACCTTATCGAGCGTATGCAGGTAATACGGCAAGACACCAGCTGAAAATAAAACCTCGCTAAGTGTTCTCAGGGTATTTACATTGTTGTTTACTCTCTTCAGCAGCACTGTCTGATTCAATAAATGAATGCCGGCATTACGCAGTCCCTGCATTGCCTGCCTGACATCGTCATTAATTTCATTGGGATGGTTGACATGAATCACCATGATTTTATCAAACGGAATGTGTGAGATCCAATGTATAAAATCCTCTGTGATTCGCTCCGGCAGCACAACAGGTAAACGCGTATGAATACGCAAGCGTTTGACGTGTGGTATTTGTAATAACTGATCAGTAAATAATTTTAATAACCTGTCGCTAGCCGAAAGCGGATCACCGCCGCTTAATATCACTTCGCTGATACTTTTATCCTGCTTGATATACGCAAATATTTTTTCCCATCCACCCATACCAGGATTATTATCCTCATAAGGAAAGTGCCTGCGAAAACAATACCGGCAGTGCACTGCGCACGCACTCGTCAAAGTCACCAGCACTCTTCCATCGTACTTGTGGAGCAGCCCTGGTATGGGATTCACATTTATCTCCTGCAGCGGATCACTTGTATAACCAGGCATGTCATTCAATTCCATCCCTAAAGGCAATACTTGCAGCAGCAGTGGATCATCAGGATTTCCTTTTTGCATGCGTGCGGCGAAACCACGCGTCACTTTCAAGGGAAATGCCCGGGCAGCAGCACGCGCTCGATCCAGTAAGGCTGGATCCAGCTCAAGAGATGTCAGTAATTCCTCGGGATCGGTAATCAGATCCGATAGCGCCTCCTGCCATAAGTGCTTGTTTTTTAACGCGGACATGAAAAACCTCACTCGTTACGGTGCCTTTGCGCTTGCAGGATGCAACCCTCGCAGCCGGCTTTGGCTAACTCTTTGATATTCTATTAAAACTAAGTGACCCAGGAAAAGTTGCTATAATCGTTTATAGGGCACAAATAGTCAAACAAGAGTAAGGAGTCCACCCGTGTTTGATGCTGATCGTCCCATTACTAAAAGCTCACAGGACAGGCTTAACCGAACTATATTTGCCAAGTATCTGGCACGCTGCATGCTGGATCACAAGGATCCAGAGAGTCTGGTTGTCGGCCTGTACGGCGGATGGGGCGTTGGAAAGACATCCATTATCAATCTTGTGCTTGAAGAGTTAAATTTCGCCGCGACGAATCTTCCTGATGATGAAAAACCGATAGTACTGAACTTCAGCCCATGGAGTTATTCAGGACAAAATCAATTGATATACAGTTTTTTTCGCAGGCTCTCATCTGCTCTACGCAATGTCTCCTATTTGAATAACTCCAAACGCATAATCCATTTGCTCGAGTTATACGTCTCCTTCTTTACTCACCAGCCTGTGCCCAAATCATTGCGTTCCAAACGCAGTTTCTTTGAGAAAATCACGTTTGGCGGAAAAGAAGAAGTGTACGCGTGGGAATCGGGGCGCGACCTGACACTCGTCAAGGCTGAATTAAATGAATTACTGCGCAACCAGAAGCACAAGATCATCATTATCATCGACAATATTTCGCGTCTTTACGATTACGAAATTAAGCAAATTTTTCAGATCGTGAAATCCATGGGTGACTATGCCAATACAGTCTATCTGCTCTCTCTCGACAAGGAGCATGTTATTCGGGCAGTCAACAAGATTGATGGCAGCGGCGGCGAGGAGTACGTAGAAAAAATTATTCAACTGCCATTCGATATTCCTCCGATACTGCAGCAGGATATTGAGGTTATATTTGCTGACCGTTTAAATGATATTGTGAAAACCGTTCCTGAGGACTCCTGGAGCACCGAGTATTGGGCGGATATCTACTATAGCTCCTTGAAGTATTTTTTCGAAAACTGCCGTGATATCACCCGCTACGTAAATACCTTGAGCTTCAGCTATTCGCGTTTGCGTGATGTCGTCAACCCGGTCGATTTCTTTGCCCTGACCGCAATCGAGGTATTCACCCCCGACGTTTACTTTGGGATACGCGAAAACAAGGACTTATTCACCGACCTGCTCGACAATGTTTACGTCCTTGACAAGGAACAACAGCAAAAGGACAAAACCCGATGCGATGAAATACTTTCACGCACCAAGCGTGTGCCGCATGACATTATTCTTGATTTATTAATCCGGCTTTTTCCGCGCATTCGCAAAATTTATTATCCCGACTCTTCATTCTTTCATTCAGACGCGACAGCACGCAAGCTGCGCAGGATTTGCAGCCCGGATGTTTTTGATGTCTATTTCCGATTATCCATGCAGGTAGGCCAGATACCCGAATCCGAGTTTGAAACAATTCTAGCCCTGACTTCCGACCCGGTCATGTTTGACCAGGCATTGACTCGCCTTAATCAGGACGACCGCATCACAAAATTTCTTGACCTGCTGGACAGCAAAGTCATCAACACCATACCACGCAAGAATATTCAAGCCATTGTCACTGCGCTACTGGACAATGGCGACCTGTTTCCACAAGGAGTCAGTGACGCATTAAGTCTGGACACGCCAATGAGAATTCATCGCATTATCCACGGCTTGCTGCGTCGCTTCCAGATGCCTGAGGAACGATTTTTAATATTACAGAATGCGATTGCGAGCGCCAATAAAAGTCTTTACATCATGGTGCATGAACTCAGAGAGCAGGGACGCGAGCATGCACAGGAATCAGATACATTCCTGCCCCTTGAATTTCGAGACCTGACCACAGAACAATTGACCTCCCTGCGTAAATTGCTCATAAGCCGCATTGAAACCTGGGCTAAAAATGGCAGCCTGGTCGATCATCCCCAGCTGTTACCCATATTATTTGCCTGGCGTGACTGGGGAAATGAAGAAGATGCCAGACGTTATGTCGACACGATTACCAGAACCGACCGCGGACTATTGTCATTTTTAACATCGACACTAGACAAGGCCATCTCACAAGCCATGACTGAATATCAAAAGAATCCTGTATGGGAAAAATATCTCGAAGACATCAATGCATTCATTCCTCCAAACATGCTCGAAGAACATGCAAAACTTTTATTTGAGGATGAATATTTTGAAAAACTGCGTGAAAGAGAGCAATTGGCTTTAATGATCTTCCTTGACCTGATCAAAACCCCAACGAAAAAAACCATCCGCAAAACGACAGTCTAGCTTCTTCGCAACATAACCTTACTCTTAAGACCAGGGTTTGCGAGAACCTGTATTTTACATTTGACTTCACCATTCAAGTTGTGGTTTCATTTTATACATCTATGCCTTTAATAGGCCAGCAAAACGGAGCAAATTTAAATGGAATTCAAGCACAGATTTAAACTCAGTCTTATCTGTCTCGCTATCGCCAGCCCCACATCCCTGCTTGCGCAGCCTGCTGCCAGCCCATGCAGTTTCAGCGGCCTCACCCTTGGATTAGGTCTGGGCGCTTCGACTTTTATGACCGATATCAGTAACGACACCAGCGCCGGCACAGCCGCCCTTGATCCCACCAAAAATATTTATGATTTTGGCCCCATGGCAGCCGTATTTGTAGGTTATGGGAATGTCTTTGATAACCACGCTTATCTGGCTGGCGAACTAGGGTTAAACGTTTTTGCACCCACTGAAACATCGGTAAGTGATACCGCCAGATCAAATGTGACCATGACTAGCACCGACCCATTTCCTCCCGACATATCGACAGCTACCTACACCAACTCGCTTTACACAAAGACTAAAGTGACTCGCAATGCGGTAGAGCCTTTCCTTGATTTGAAAGCAGGCTACCTCGTCACCCCAACCGCGCTCATCTATCTCAGAGGAGGCATCAGCTACAACAACCTGAAGATCAAAACCAACTCTGTCTATAATGCAACAGGTACCACGACAGTTATAAGCTCTGGAGGCTCTCCTGAATCAGTCAACTCTTCAGTCGCAGCCATCTCATCCTTTTATTCATCACAAACCAAGAGCACATTCTCCTGGAGGCTGGGCATAGGCACCGAATATATGGTCACGCCCAATTTCGGTATCGGCGCCGATTATATTTATACCTTCTATCCCAACCTCAAAACGACTGCTTCAAGCAGTGCGAATGACGTAGCCTGTGATGTCCTGGAAGGATGTGTTGCTGACACAGCTGCATTTGCCAACACGAGCAAAGCCAGTTTAAATGACCAGCAAGTGATGGCAAAATTGATTTATCATTTCAGTTAATTGATCCAGATAATTTGAAATTGTGTATCTGTCCTCGGTAAACTTTCGAGGGCAGATACACTGAGTAACGCGAGTGGTGTTATGATTAACAATAAAAACAAGCCTGGCTTTTCTATCCGTACTGTCAAACCCTCCGATATCCATCAATTAGTCGAGCTCGAAAAGGAGTGGCCTGAGGATGCGCGCGCCACACAACAGGAACTGCAAAACAGGATAGATAAATTCAGACAAGGCTTTTTTATCGCTGAAAATGAAACCGGGATTATCGCGAGCATCATCAGTTACCCATACCATTACCAACCCGGTGATTTAAGCAATTTTGCCAGCTGGGAGATGGTGGCAGCAAAATGTTATCACACACATGAATTACCAGCGGATGCAAATGCATTGTATATCCTCTCTGGCACTAGCAAGCCGGGGTATGGCAGCGATCTGTTTGACGGCGGAGTCAACCATGTTGTTGATCTCGGACGAGAAATGGGAAAACACTATATTATCGGCGGCTGCCTGCTTCCTGGTTATGCACGCTATATTAGCAAACATGAACCGATTTCCGCTGGCGACTATGTTTTCAAAAAATCACAAGGACGTTACATTGATCCTTTAATTGAAAAATATCGGCGTCTCGCGTTTTATGTGCCAGACAAGAATCACGTTATAGCCAATTACTTTCCTCATGCACCAAGCCTGAATTATTCCGCACTGGTGGTCAGAGATTTGTCCAGGTAAGTGTGATGACGCCATAATCCGAGGTTAAAATATGAGTGCCAGCTATTCCATAAAATTTTCCGATCCCTACCCCGTCTACAGGAAAATGCTTCAGGAAACGCCCGTCTTTCAGGACAAGAATGGTACCTGGCATCTGACGAGATATGATGATGTAAAAATGATGCTCTCGGATCAGCGCTTTTCACGACGGCCATCCGGTAATTTTGGATTTATCAGCGCGAGCAAGAAACAAACGGCGCTTGATAACGTGATTAGCCGCTGGTCATTATTCAATGATCCGCCAGAGCATACTCGCTTGAGGGAAATGATGAGCGTAATGATCTCACCCAGATTCATGAAGGACCTGAAATCTCTTATTGAAACCATCGTGGATTCTTTGCTGGCTTCACTTTTGCAGCAATCATCTGTCAATTTTATTGAGGCGTTTGCCTATCCTCTTCCAGTCAATCTGGTGAATCAACTGTTAGGGTCGTCACTAGATTATCACACTCTCAGAAACTGGTCACTCGGTTTTGTAAATGCGATGGACAGAGGATCTCCGGATGACTTCGAAGCCATCTCGCCATCCGTCCTAGCCATGCAGCAATACTTTGAGGATCTGATCAGGATGCGCGAGACAAATCCCGGCAATGACTGGATTAGTACATTGGTCGCCATCAGGAGCACTTACCATCTCAGCATAGATGATATTGTCTCAACCTGCATATTTCTATTATTGGCCGGCCATGAAACGGTGCAGCTGTCCCTGGGTCTCGGCTTAATGCTGTTGCTGAAAAATCCGGAACAGCAGCAATTGTTGCAGACCAATCCTGACCTGGTAAATTCAGCCGTTGAGGAAATCTTGCGTTTTGAATCGCCATTGAACAAAGCAAGCCGCTGGACACGCGAAAAAATTATCATCGATGAAATCATTATCCCGGAAAATCAATTGGTCGTTGGATTGATCAATGCTGCCAACCATGATCCTCTGAAATTTCCCAGCCCCGATGAGTTTAATATCACGCGCTCGAACAATCGCCACCTGGCATTTGGATATGGCATACACAATTGTCTGGGAGCGCTGCTTGCGCGTCTTGAGCTGCAAACTGCATTCGCCAGACTGACACCGCATTTGCATCGATTCACTTTGATTGAAGACAAGATTGAATGGGTCGCAAATTCATCCCTGAGATATCTGTTTAATCTACCCCTCACTATCAGGCATTTATGATTGATTATGAATGAACAAATGCGCTCGCTGTTGCAATTACTGGAAGAGTCCCAATGGAAACCGCTTGATGAAGTTCTGCAAAAGCAAAGACGGCATCTCCAGCTTGCCATCAATCATGCGCGTCACACTGTACCATTTTACAAAAATTTTTATGCTCATCTTGCCAGGGATATCGGGAATGAGATAACTGCCTTGCCGGTATTGACAAGAGACCTGATCCAGTCAGCCGGTGATGATTTCATTTCTCAACAATTACCCGAATTTCATGGCGCCTGTTATCCAATGGAAACCTCCGGATCAACCGGAAAACCGGTCAGGATCATCGCGACGGATTTCACAAGATTGTTTTACGATGCATTGATGCTGCGTGAACATGACTGGCACCGACGTGATTTTACGAAAAAACTTCTCTCCATACGCTGGGCCCGGCGCGGCTTTGCTGAACCGCCACTGGGTCATCAACAATCGACGTGGGGACCGCCAATCAATCAGTACCACGCAACCGGATCCAGTATATTCATCAATGTTGCAAGCGAGACCCATAAACAGATTGATGCGTTATTGTTACATTCACCGCACTACCTGCTATCATATCCGTCTCAATTGGCAGCATTGGCGGAATATTGTCTCGATAACAATATTTGCATGCCATTCCTGGAAGAAATACGCACGACAGGCGAATCATTGCGTGACGATTATGCGCAAAGCATCAGGCTAGCATGGCCGCAGACCAGATTGACCGATGTTTATAGCAGCGTCGAGATCGGAAACATTGCACAACAATGTCCTGAACACAATCATTATCATGTTAACCAGGAAAATGTGCTTCTTGAGATTGTCGACGAACACAATCAACCATGCGAAACAGGCAAGCCAGGCCGTGTGCTTGTGACATCGTTGATGAATTATGCGACACCGCTGATTCGTTATGAACTCGGAGATTATGCTGAATGGGGAAATCCCTGTCAGTGCGGGCGCAATCTGCCAGTTATCAAAAAAATTCACGGACGAAAAAGAAATCGACTTGTCTTGCCAAACGGCGAGTCACTTTTTCCATATCTGGGTGAACGAGAAGACAGAAACAAGATCACGACGGCTGTCCGCAAATTCCAGTTCATACAACACACTCCACATGATATTGAATATAAAATTATTGTGTCTCAACCTCTCTCGCCCGAACAGGAAAATCAATTACGACAATTACATCAAAAAAACCTTGGCTACCCATTTAATATCACCATTACTTACGTCGATCACCTCCCTCTCAATCATGCAGGGAAATATGAGGAATTCGTGTCGCTGGTCAACATGAATCATTCCCGTACCTGATTAAACAACATGCTGATAATCCTTGCATATGGAAAAAATGTCCTCAAGCCTGTCATTATATGTTAAACTGATTATACCTTCAGGGTAATAAGTATCAGTATATTTGGGAAAATCACGCCATGGAAACACGCAGAATTGAACATATCCATCACGCATTGCTAACCACAGCCAAGCAATCTCTCTTTGGAAAAATATCAGCGCTAACCCAGCTCGCCGAACCTCCCATTCCATTGACAGCGGGCGAAATGCATAAAGTATCGGGTGAAATTATCCGCTCAGCAAAACATGAAGTGTTGATGGCATTCTACAAGTTCTCTGGCGCATCGGAAGGCGGCAAGGAGATCATCTCTGCCCTGGAAGCGCTCAAGGAAAAAGCGGAACGGGAAAAAACGAAAATCAGAGTCTGCTTACTGGTAAACAGTCGTGGCAAGCTTGCCGAAACAGTGTATAAACCCAATCGTTCTCTGGGAATTGATCATCTTGCCAGCAGCGAATGGTTCACATTCACTTTTGTTCCGCATCCCACCGCCGCGTTTGGCGCGTTGCATTCCAAGCTGATTATTGTTGACGCCGAGATTGCCATGGTGCGTGGCGGCGATCCGCATGCTGACAATGATGCAACACGCGCTCAATTCGAAACCGCCTCCCTGATCAGAGGTGGCATTGTATCCGAGATACGATATGATTTTGTTGATGTCTGGCAGGCATACAGCAGCGAAGTGCTAGGGTTGCTCAAGCCATCCTCGTTGCAATCAATCCCTACCCATACAGATCAAAGTCCCATCCCATGCCTCTATGTTTCCAAACGTGAGAACGGAAACCTCTTCTATTACACAGACTGCTTTTCACCCTATAAAATCGCTTTCCTGCATGCAGTCAATGAAGCGAAAGAAACCATTCACGTCATGACTTCCAACATCAATGATCCGGACATTTGTTCGGCGATCGCGAAAGCATGCAACCGGGGTGTCCAGTTATATCTCATCACAGGTAAGTTCCATAATGATCATACTGAATATTACTGGGGCGGAACCAATCTCTACGCCATCGCGACGATAGTCAGTCAGGTTGATCTCAAGTGCCTCAAGAATCTGCATGTGCGCTGGAATACGAATACCAAGTCAACACTTGTGAAAAACAGCGACCCCTTTACTATCCATGCCAAATATGCCTGTGTCGATCTTGAATCGATTGGACTGACATTTTGCGGATCTTCGCCTCTTGATATTCAAGCAATGAAATATTCCCGGGAAGGCGATCTGATTTTTGAAGATGTCGCCACAGCAAAAAAATATAATGACAAGTTTTTTGTTGATAAATTCGCTATCGGCAAGGATTATTTTACCGACGCATTCGAAACACTGCTTGAAGTCATTGAAACGCAGACAAAGAGAATTGAGCAAAGCATCGAAAGTGAAGATCAGCGACGCAAGGCAGAAGGAATGAGAGGCGCCTTGATCAATATTGGCGGCGATTCCCGTCACATGCTCGAAAAAATCATGCTGCTCATGGAGAATATACATCCTTATTTGATCATCCGTACTGGATACAAGCCAGGCGCACCCGAATCCTATAACGCCGTCATGGAGGTCGTGACAAGATACGGCTTACACATTCATCTTGCAACGGTGCTCAAGCAAAAACTGCCTGAATGGCAGATGTCGGCTCAAAACCATGCTCCTGCAGTAACAACAGTTGCAACAAGCCATTTTAGTTTACTGAAAGGCAAAAATGAAAAAGAGATGACACGATCAGCAAGCTTCCCTGACCTTTTGAGCCCGCGTCTCGCCAATGATGAAGGACATCCTGCCGTTGAAGGTGCTGATTCACTGAGAAAAAGCATGTGACCGAAACGACGCGCATCATGGTTGCGATCCTGGATTGCTCCGGGAATCGCGTCATGTCAGTCAACGGATTTAATATGCAACGCGAGTATCTGCAGGAGGCGCAGCAACCGGATCATATCATATGGATCGCCAGTTACGGCCAACTTCAAAGCTGCTTCTACGTCATATTGTAATTCAGGTTATACATAATCCAGAGTGATCCACCAGCCAAAAATGTGATTATCATTAATGTGAACAAAAATGGGAACAAGTTCCAGCGCCCCGCCGGAGACGCGTTTAATCGCAAAAAGCAGATCGATTGCACAATCAGCTGGGTAATCGCTAGCACGGATATCCCGATATACAGGCTCGCATCATCCCATATTTTTGTGAACACCAGACCAAATGCTCCCAATGTCAGGAAAAAAGAGAAAAGCAATCCCGTCAGATAGGCTTTAAATGTTTTCTGACGGTTACCAAATTCGAAATGCGCATCTTGCTGGTTCGACATATCAAATCGCTCCCATGAGATAAACAATTGTGAATACAAATATCCAGATGATATCCAGAAACGCCCAAAAAATTCCGAGATAGGTCAAGCGCCGCTTCATGGCGGAAGTAATACCAAACAGGTAGAGCTGGATCATTAGTACAATCATGGCCAACAGACCAAAGGCAACGTGCAACCCATGCGTAGCGACCAATGTAAAAAATGCAGATAATGCTGCACTGCCCTGCCAGCCGTGGCCCTCCTGAACCAGATTGAAAAATTCGGTGTATTCAAGACCAACAAAGGCAAAGCCCAGCAAAAATGTTGCTGCAAGCCACCACATCATCCTGTTTAATGCATTCCTGTAAAGCGCCAATATAGTCAAACCATAAGTAAAACTGCTTGCCAGGAGTACGATTGTTTCCAACAGCACATATGGAAGATTCGTCAGATCGCCGACACTTAATCCTCCATATATATTCTTGCGAAGCACCACATATGTCGCAAACAGACATGAAAACAAAATACAATCCGTCAGAATATATATCCAGAAGCCGAATACATCCCTCTCGTCTGCCGCATGATGATTTTCAATTGCGATTGTGTTTGTCATAAGTGAATTTACCTGTCGATAGTTATTCAAATTACCGCTTCGCATTCAAGGCGCTCGATTTCATCAGCCGTGATGTAATATTCCGTTTCGGTATCAAACGTGCGCATAATCACAGCCGCAAGCATAGCAGCAAAGCATGCCAGCACCAGCCAGAAAATGTGCCAGGTAAACGCGAAACCAAAAATTCCCGACAGAATCCCGATAACAAAACCGTTACTGGTGTTTTTTGGCATGTGAATGTCCTGGTAAGCAGGTTGCTCCATTTGCTTTCCATCCTGCTTTACGATCCAAAATGCATCTCGACTCGTCACCGTGGGAATAGTTGCGAAATTATAAACAGGCGGCGGCGATGGAATTGACCATTCCAGCGTGCGGCCGCCCCATGCGTCTCCGGTTGTATCGCGATATATCTTGCGATTCATTATGCTGACGACAAGCTGCAAGACCTGGAACACGACACCGCAAGCGATGATACATGCACCTGCTGCCGCCACGACCAACAAGGGACGCCAGCCGGTTGAGGCGTCATAATGACTCAAACGCCGCGTCATACCCATGAATCCGAGCACATACAATGGAAGAAACGCGGTATAAAAACCGATAATCCAGCACCAAAAGGCATATCGGCCCAGTCTTTCATTCAGCCTGAAGCCAAATGCTTTCGGGAACCAGTAAGTCAAACCAGCCAGATATCCAAACACAACGCCGCCAATAATCACATTATGAAAGTGCGCGATCAAAAACAGGCTGTTGTGAACCTGGAAATCAATGGCCGGTATCGCCATCATCACACCCGTCATACCACCGATCACGAAAGTTGAAATAAAGCCTACCGTCCATAACATGGGTGTGGTAAACGAAATCCTTCCCCGATACATGGTGAAGAGCCAATTGAACACTTTAACGCCCGTCGGAATCGCGATAATCATGGTAGCGATACCAAAGAATGCATTGACATTGGCGCCAGCACCCATCGTAAAGAAATGATGCAGCCAGACAATAAAAGATAAAATCGTGATAGACGCAGTTGCCCACACCATCGTAGTGTAGCCGAACAGATATTTTTTCGAGAATGTAGCAACGACTTCAGAGTAAATGCCAAATGCGGGCAAGATCAGGATATATACTTCAGGATGGCCCCATATCCAGATCAGGTTGATATACATCATGGCGTTTCCGCCAAAATCGGCGGTAAAGAAATGCATGCCAAGATATCGATCCAGTGACAACATTCCCAGTGTCGCGGTCAACACAGGAAACGCCAGCAATATCAAAATCATGGAACAGAGCACCGTCCACACAAAAACGGGCATTCTCATCAGCGTCATGCCTGGACAGCGCATTTTTAAAATGGTGACGGTAAAATTGATCGCGGAAAGCAATGTTCCGACACCTGAAATCTGCAGCGCCCAGATATAATAATCCACGCCGACACCCGGGCTATACGCAAGCTCTGACAATGGAGGATAGGCAAGCCAGCCTGTCGCGGCAAAATCACCCACAATGAGCGAAATATTGATTAATGAAGCACCTGATACCGCGAGCCATAAGCTTAATGAATTGAGATAGGGAAAGGCAACGTCGCGCGCACCAATCTGCAGCGGCAGCACGATGTTAATCAAACCAAACATGAACGGCATTGCCATGAAAAAAATCATAATGACACCATGCGCGGTGAAAATCTGGTTATAGTGATCAGGAGGCAGATAGCCGGTGGATTCACCAACAGACATAGCCAGCTGCAGACGCATCATGATGGCATCAATAAATCCTCTCGTCAGCATGATGAATGCCAGCATGATATACATGATGCCGATTTTTTTGTGATCAACGGAGGTAAGCCATTCCATCCACAGCCATTTCCATTTTTTGTAATAGGTGATGGATCCAAGAATAAGCGCGGTGACAATTCCCATAAACACTCCGCCGCTCATGATAATCGGATTATGAAATGGGATAGCCTGCCAGGTTAAATTTCCAAATAAGATTGATTGCGACATACTCATGTTCCTCTTTAACTATACCCACGACTTTTCTTTACATAGGGCTTCTACGTCTTTAGCCGGCATCATTGCCTTCATGATCGATATCCTGAATAAATATTTATTTATCGCCGAAAAATATTCGACCGGGTTGGACTCGCTTGGGACAAGCAATTGATCGTACCTGGTTTTATCCAGAACATTTGATGATCGCTTTACAGATTCAACCCAACGATCAAAATCCTTTTGCGTGCTCGCTCGGACAAGGAATTTCATTCCCGAAAATCCTCTGCCGCTAAAATTCGATGAAAATCCCTGATAATCACCTACCTCATCGGCAATCAGGTGCAGCCTAGACTGCATTCCTGCCATTGCATAAACCTGTCCAGCCAACTGTGGAATCAAAAGTGAATTCATGGGTCCCTCTGACGTAATTTCAAATCGAACCGGAACGCCTGCCGGAATTTGCAGATAATTAATGGTCGCGATATTTTGCTCGGGATAGATGAACAGCCACTTCCACTCAAGCGCGATTGCCTGAATCGTCATCGTTTGGGTTTTACCAGCTGCATTGAGCGGCCGGAATGGATCCAGCGTATGAGAACTATGCCATGTGATGATTCCAAGTATCGCAATGATGGCACAGGGAATGGACCACCAGATCAGTTCCAGCACGGTACTGTGCGCCCATTCAGGCGCGTATTTTGCGTTGCGATTTCCCTCACGATATCGCCATGAAAAAAACAGGGCAAGAAAAATCACTGGCAGCACAACAATCAGCATTAATGCGGCGGAAATCAGCATGATTTTCACTTCTTGTGCCGCAATCACTCCCTTTGGATTCAACACGGCGAGTTCACAGCCGGAAAGTAAAAACATCACGCTGCCTGGCAAGACAATCTGAATGAATTTTTTCAATATCATCACATGTTAACCTTCTGTTGTTGACAATATTCATAACCGTTACACATCAAACCCAACTGCGCTTCACAAGAAATTCACTATACAGACGCGCCTCCTCCGAGCCCGGCTCCGGCTTCCAGTCGTATAACCAGGAGGTTTGCGGCGGCAACGACATCAGGATGGATTCAATGCGTCCTCGTGTCTGCAATCCAAACATCGTTCCACGGTCATAGATCAGGTTAAATTCGGCATAACGGCCGCGCCGATACAGTTGAAAATTCTTTTGTTTTTCCGTGTAAGGGGCGTGTTTGCGTTTCGTGACAATGGGACGATATGCTTTTATGTATTGATTTGCGAGACGTGTCACAAAATCAAAACATGTTTCAAAACCCCATTCATTGAGATCATCAAAAAATAATCCGCCCACCCCTCGCGGCTCATTTCTGTGTTTTATATAAAAATAGTCATCACACCATTTTTTGAATCTGTGATACACATCAGAGCCATAACGATCACACACTTCTTTCGCCATGCCATGCCAGAAAACACAGTCTTCCTCAAATCCATAAGTGGGTGTTAAATCAAAACCGCCCCCAAACCACCAGATGGGATTCTTGCCGCTGCCCGTGGTGGTAAAAAACCTGAAATTGGCGTGTGAAACAGGCACATAAGGATTAACCGGGTGTATCACCACCGAAACTCCAAGCACTTCAAAATGCTGTCCTGCAAGCTCGGGCCGCTTTTCTGTGGCGGATGGCGGCAATGTCGTGCCCATGATATGGGAAAAATTAACGCCGCCTTTTTCAAATACATTCCCGTTTGCAATCACCCGGGTTGTGCCATAACCCAGCGCAGAATTCTGCCACTTGTCTGAAATAAACGCTTCCTTGCCATCCTCTTCAGCGAGCTCCTGGCAGATGGAATCCTGCAAATTAATCAAAAAGACTTTAATTTTCGATATGTTAGGCATTTTTTCTGTTCTCGCTTTATCACCTACACGACATAAGATAATGGTGTTATGCGCGAGATTCATTGATCTAGATCAATAAATGAGGTTGCCTGGATAATCTGACGATTTCAGGTATGATATTTCATCAAAAATAATTTCAGAGTAAGTCTTGTATGCACACACCCCATATGGATGACTCCGTTTGCTGCGGATGCCACCTGACTCCGTTTTGCATAGGCAGCGAAAAATTGAGAGCCAATCCGGAATTTGATTCGCTGCCAGTCAAGCGCAGATTTGTGGTGAAAAAAAACGAGCGCCTCATCGCGCCCAATAGTCACTTTCAATATCTTTTTGCGATCGAGAAAGGCTCCATCAAAACGGTACAATCCGAAGCCGATGGAGGCGAACTTATCCGGGGATTTTATTTTTCCGGCGAAGTATTGGGTTATGAAGCTATTTATTCAGGACGCTATCATTTTACAGCGATTGCATTAACTGAAACCCATGTTTGCATGCTGGACTACCATGATTTTTTGTATTACCTGCAATCCAATCCTGAATTGCAACAACACATACTTTATCTGATCAGCTTGCAGCTCAATGTCGGCTCTTATCTGGTTTCCACCAAGGCGGATCGTAAACTGGCCTGCTTTTTACTGGATTTGTCTTCACGTCTGCATCGAGCACAGATGCATCCTGAATTCCAGCTGCCGATGTCGCGTCAGGATATTGGCAATTACCTGCGGTTGACGGCTGAAACAGTGAGCCGCACTTTCACTCGATTACAGCAAAACAATATCATTTCCATTAACAACAAGAAGATAGGTTTGCTGAAAATTGACGTACTCAGACAGATCGCGGAAGGACTAACGTCGGTAGAGTGAAATCATTTTCAATTACAGCATGACAACCAGATTGTGGCACCGTATCGTTCATCCTATGTTTGCAACCACACTGAAAAAGACGCGCGGCCGCCAGCCGTCCCCAATCAATTGTTCTGCCGCGACTTGTTTTGTCAGCGGCTGCGCCCACATCACATTGCCATTGATATATTTGGTCATCAAGAACCGGACACCGAGACCAGTTGATGTCGCGCTTTGCTTTCTTGGCACACCGCCAATAAATTCGAAATTCCAGATCATGCCGGCGTCATAGAACGCATAAAGCTCAAGGTCCTGAATGAGTAACTTTCCTACCGCCCAGTCATATCGCAGCTCAAGACTTCCAGCCGCACCCTTGTCGCCGATTATTTCAGCCACATCATACCCACGTCCTATTTGCGGTCCGCCGAACGTAAATTGCTCCGCCGCCAGCAAGGGATTAAATGCCCATTGACCCTGCAGCATTCCGTATAAGGACCATGGGCCTTTGACCGCCTGCAGCCGGCTTGCCGTCAGTGCGATTTTTGTATAGGTTCCTCGGCCGCCCGGGCGTGATGTTGTCGCTGTATTGATATTGGTGTTGGATGTATAACCCAAAACAGGCAGTCCTTGCCGGAAATCAGCTGAAATCAGGTTTGCGCCATTCCATCTATCTGCAAAATTGTATGTACCGCCAACATCCAGACTACGCAAGTGATCCGTGTAAAGTGGAAGATCAAATGTTGTGACTTCACTATCCAGATAATTGAATCCCAGACGATAAGTCAAACTCTGACTACGGGTGCGAATAATGGGAAAAAATACAGTTGTGTAATAGTTATTATTCAAGCCATCAATTTGCTCCGGTCTCAGGACAAATAACGGATGGGTATGCACACGCGTGCCGCCAATCAGCCACCGGGTTCCTTCATCATTCAGTGGCGCATTGTAATTGATATCAGCATAGGTTAACTCGCCGCCTTTTGGTGTTTTTGTAAATGTAAACTGCGTTGAATCGCCGGATGTGGCAAATGAATTTGCTGTCAGATTGGCAGTCATTTGCTGCGGACCGATATAGCGAGTTCCATAGTTATCATAAGACAGATAACCGGTTGCAACCTTGTTATTAGCAACCATTGTAAGATCCGCGGCACCGGTTTGAGTCTTGGACGGCGACAATACAGATCGCACCTGTGTTCCCGGAATTTCATTCGCCAGCAGTAAATATCGCTCCATACGGCTAAGCTGCAATGGCGGACACGCCTTGATTCTTTCGCCAAATTTTTGCACCAGGCATTTGGCGCCATTTGGCTTTCCCTGAACATTCACCGCGCCAATATATCCTTCAATAACCTGTATTGTGACAACACCGCCTTTCACATGCTGCGGAGGCAATATGGCGCGCGACAGAATATAGCCATTGTTACGATAATAATTCGTGATGTCCTGCACAATCTTGAAAAGTTCGGCAACAGTAATGGTGTGATGCAAATCATGTTGATAAAGAGGACGCAGTTGCGCCTCAGAATAAATACGATTGCCCTTCAGTATGATCTTGTTCAATTGAAATTTGATTTTTTGTGCCTGCGCGGTTAATCCGGTTGGAGCTTCCTGTTTCGGCGCAAGAACAGGCGGCAATACCTGAGGTGTTGCACCCGGCTGCTGACTTCGGATGGCTGCACCAACCTGGGAAGGCTGCACTGATCCTGGTAATGAGGGAGCTGTTTGTGCCCAACTGTTTCCTGCCAGCATCATGACACTCACAATTCCGATTAACTTGAACGGCAAATTTGGCGACATCCAGAATTCCTTTTCGTGATAGTTGTGTTACTGGTAAAACATATATTGTTTAATAAACCGCCCGGATTGGCAAGATATTATACTACTCGAGCAGACTGTCTCAAAAAAAAGCGCTATTATTTCATGGCCTTGCTCGGGACGTTTTCGATTTCACGTAAAGAATGAGTCTTATCAACAGGTTGGAGACAAGCATCCGGCTGAAATTTTACAGAATTCTGAGTCATCCTTTGCAACCACAAATCTTCCAAAAATGTACTAGGCTTAAGTTAAAGCATTAAAAAATCAGACGAGTACAGAGAGGTTGCATAATGTATCGAAAGAAAAACAAGTACATTATTCGAAACTTCGGGAATGCAAAAGGCATATCACTAAATCATAAAATCATTGCATTCGTGTTTGCATTCTCCTTCACATCGGCGGTCATTGCCAATCCCGTTGTGGGAAATATTGCGTCTGGCAATGTCAGCATTCAGCAAACATCCACCACTACAACTGTAAATCAATCCTCTCCTCAAGCCATCATAAACTGGCAAAGTTTCAACATCGACAAGCAGGAAGCTACTCATTTTATTCAGCCAGCCGGTGGAATCGCACTGAATCGGATCAATCCTTTGCAAGGTGCGTCACAAATATATGGCACACTCACCGCAACCGGACAAATCATACTGGTTAATCCTGCCGGAATTTATATTGGGCCCTCTGCCTATATCAATGTAGGCGGTCTGATTGCGACAACTGCAAATATCACCGATCAGGATTTTCTTAGTCGTAATTATAAATTTACACCCGTAGCAAATTACTCAGGTTCGATTGTCAACGAAGGTCAAATTATCGCTGCGGATCATGGCCTGATCGCCCTGGTGGGACCGACCGTTACCAACACCGGGCTCATCCGGGCGAATCTTGGTCATGTGATTCTGGCATCAGGCAGCGCATTCACTATCAATTTTGCAGGCAACGATCTCATCAATTTCTCACTTGATGCACCCACCACTGGAAAAGGCGTCACCAATACTGGATCACTTATTGCTGATGGCGGGCAAATTCTCGTTACTGCTAAAGCAGCGCAAGGCGTGCTGGATAATGTGATTAACATGCAAGGCATCGCACAGGCAAAATCAGTGTATAAACAGAATGGTGAAATTATCATTTCCGGTGATCCGAATGGCGGTGTTGTCAAAGTCGCTTCCAATATAAATGCCTCCGGAAAAGACAAGAGACAAACTGGCGGCACAGTTAATATTACAGGATATGACATACTGCTTGACTCACCCACATTGATCGATGTTAGCGGCGATATCGGCGGAGGTACCATTAATGTTGGCGGAAATCTTCATGGTACAGGAGTTTTGCCTAACGCCAATGCCACTGTGATGACACCCGGAGTAAGTTTACTTGCGGATGCCATCACCAATGGCAATGGTGGTAATGTGGTCTTGTGGTCAAATGGTGTAACAAAAGCATATGGTAATATCAGCGCTCAAGGCGGTTCGCTTGGAGGCAATGGCGGATTTATTGAAACCTCGAGCAAAAATTATCTGGATGTGAACGGATTAAATATCAACACAGCAGCACCCAATGGAAATACAGGAACCTGGCTGCTTGACCCAACCAGCATTTATATTGCCAATAATCTGAGTAATGCACAGGCAAATGGCATGACTTCGTCAGATACCACGGCTGATACAGGCACAGGCACAGACCCTACCCTGTTTGAAGCATCTGGAGCAACGCCGGATTCATTGCTCACTGTTGCCAGCCTGGAATCAGCGTTAGGATCATCGAATGTACTGGTGACAACTTCCAATTCGAGCGGAACGGGTACAGGTGATATTAATGTTGTCGATAATGTCACCTGGAATAATAGTAATTCACTCACTCTGTCCGCATACAGAAATATCAATATCCTTTCAGGCGCGGCGATAACTGACACCAGTAACGGCAGTCTCGTTCTACAGGCAAATAATACAGCTGCATTTGACGCAGCATCCGGAAGCGGCCTTGTCAATCAAAGCGGCGGAATCAATGTAGCAGGCGGTGTCACCGTTTATTCCAATCCATCCAGCTCCAGTTATGTCCCCGTGTCTATTACGAATAGCGGCGGTTCGGTGACCAATTACATGCTGGTAAATGATGCCAATGATTTGTCTGATGTGAGCAACGCCAGCTCATCATGGAACAAGGACTTCGCTCTTAACACCAGCATCGATGCCAGCAGCCTGAAAAATTTTACGCCCATCGGTAATTCCGGCACCAACTTCACCGGCATATTCAACGGGCAAAATTACACGATCAGCAATCTTTCAATCGACCAGCCATCCACTGATGATGTTGGCTTGTTTGGCGCAACCAATGGCGCAACACTTGAAAACATGTATCTGCAAAATATCAACGTCATCGGACAGAATTATGTTGGCGGCCTCACTGG
>Ga0070740_10000934_pt1 | contig 46383 bp, 36 predicted proteins | sample Coa_R2_FD_67286 | JGI IMG/M metagenome (GOLD analysis project Ga0070740, IMG submission 67286) | Surface soil microbial communities from Centralia Pennsylvania, which are recovering from an underground coalmine fire - Coalmine... | ecosystem: Environmental > Terrestrial > Soil > Unclassified ... | reverse complement strand
GCATGCCAAAAGTCGGCCGCAATGATCCCTGTCCGTGCGGCAGCGGAAAGAAGTACAAGAAGTGCCACGGAGCCTGAGACGCGTCCCAGGCTGTGGCGCATCTACCATTCTGAGTATGGAGTCCCCTCCAGGCTTTTCTGATCCGAGCCGCTGCGCACGTCCCAAATGCCCGGCTCATTCTGGCTGGTAGCGTTGTTGGCGTCTTCCATAATCGTCCTCCAGGTCTGATCCGAGCCGGTCATGGGGTCGATCGGGACGGCGCGCAGATATCCTTCGCTGACCAGGTCCTGAAGCGTTTGCGGGGCCTTCTGCTTGTCGTAGGTGTACTCGTCGATGACAGTGCGCAGCGTGAACAGATTGTTGCGCAGCACGGCTTCTTTGGAGCGAATGATGGATTTCTGATACATCGGCACTGCGATTGACATGATCACAGTGATGATGGCCATCACAATCATCAGCTCGATCAGCGTAAAGCCGAGCGCATTACCACTCTGAGTACGACGTTCCATCGCTCGCCTTTTCCGTGCTCTTGGTGTAAACATCGAAAACGTTCTGCCCGCCCCAACTGTTCGACTTGGGGTCATCCTGCATGCTGCGCTTGCCCCAGTCATAGGAGTTGGTCATGGGGTCCTTGGGTATGCGGCGGAGGAACCGCTGCTTAGCGTCCACTGCGCCCGCCAGCTTGACCCCTTCCACCAGCTGGTCCAGGCTCTGCGGGTAGCAGTACGTCTCCATTTTCTTGGAATCGGGACCGAGCTTGTTCGCATCGCACATGTCCTTGTATTTGTCGATGGCGGCGCGCATCTCATGCAGCGCCCAGCGCAACTCGCGCTCCCGCTCGCGCTTGACTTTGTAGCGGGCGAGCGGTACGGCCATCGCGGTCAGCAGCGAAAGAATGGTGAAGGCCACGATCAGCTCTACGAGCGTCATCCCGCGCTCCGGATGCGGCGCAAGGGAACGCCAAGGAGCTCGAACCGTTGGACTGCTACTGCACACTTACTTGTACCGACGCTGGCGGCGCCGCGATAGGTTGCGACCGCGTATCTTTCAGCCCGGATTCGGTTATGGTCACGGCCGTCTGGCCCCTGGCGAGCGCCGTAAAACTGAACGTAGCAAGCGCCCCGCTGCCGTTGACGCCAGGGGCGCCAGGCAGCCGGCTCACATCGAAGGAGGCTTCGCCGACGTCGTTGCGGATGTCCTTGGCGAACGTCGTCTTCTGGCCGTCGCGCGAGAGCAATTCACCCTGCGTAATGTCTGTCAGCCGCAGCAGCGCCGGGTCGTACTTGATCCGAACGGGTCTTGCCAAGAACAGGTCCGCAACATTCTCCACCTGCAAGGTCAGCGTGATCACGCCGCCGACCTGCGTCTGAACCTTGGGCGGCAGGAAAATCAACTGCGGTCCGGCGGCCGCGGGAGCTCCGGGAACGGGCGCCGGCGCGGCAGGAGGTTGGGGCGGCGGAGGCTGCGCCGGGGCTGGCGTCGCGGCCGGCGCCTGTTCGGCTGGCGCATATTGCACACGAACCGTTTGATCCGTGCCGGCAAGCACCCCCTTCAAATCCGTGTCGGTCAGGTTGGCCGTACGCACGATGTGCGGAATCACCGCGATCAGCAACTGTTGGTTCACCTTTTCAGTGTGCTCGCTGCCGAACAAGCGTCCCAGAATCGGAATATTGGTCATTCCCGGAATGCCCTGCAAATTTCTTGTGTTCTGCACCTGCGACAGTCCGCCCAGGATGTTCACCTCACCGTCTTTCAGGCGGATTTCAGTCTCATTGCGCCGCTGTCCGATCACCGGCTGATCGATCCCGCCGATATTCACCGTCTGCGCCACGGCCGACACTTCCACGGCGATCTTCATCTCGACGTCGTGCGCGCTGAGAACCTGCGGCGTGATATCGACGTTCACCCCAACTTCGGCGAACTGGAACTGCGTACTCACCAACGGACTCACCCCGACTGTTCCGATGCCCGGCTGGAAGCTGCCGCTCGCATATGGAATTTTGTCGCCGATGCGGAGCGTAACTTTCTGGCCGTCAGAGGCCCGCACCTGCGGCGATTGGAGCACGTGGCTGGTGCGGTCCGACATCAGCAGGTTCAACAGCGCCCCGGGAAGCGTCGTGGAGAAATCATTGGTCGAAACCCGGCCGAGCTGCGCAAGAGAGACGTACTGCGTGTTGCTCGTGCCCGAACCGTTCCCTGTCCCTGTTCCCAAAAGGTTTACTCCGGTGTTCGGATTCAGAACGGAAGAGCTGTTACTGCCGCCCGTGTTGGCGGAATTCCCGCTGCTGCTGTTGCCGCCGTTAATCAAGACGGGATTCCTGGGGGTGAATACAATCGGCAAATTGAGCCCCGGCTGGCCTTGCGACATCAGCGCCGCCGCCAGATCGCGCGTCTTGTTGCTGTCGACCTCCATCACGATCACGTCGATGACCACTTCGCCCTTCGGCTTGTCAAGGTCATGGATCAGCTTCTCGGCGAGCGCGATCTGATCGGGCGTGCCGCGTATCACAATGGCATGCTGCGCATTGTAGGTGAAGACGCGCCGGATGTCGGCGATGGAGCGCACGGCGGTCGCAATTTCCTGGAATTCCTGAACCGAAGTCGCATTCTGAACGTAAAAGACGCGCACGACATTGTCTTCGTAGTCGCGGCGTTTGGTGACGTTGTCGTTCGTGACAAAAATCGTGTTTGCGGAAATCGGCTTCCAGAACGTCTTGGTGAGAACCGCGAGATAGTCAAGCGCCTGTTCGAGGCTCGCGTTGGAGAGATCGACGTTGTAGTTCCTGGCGCCGCCCTCGGGCGTATACGCGGGGTCGAAGACGACGTTGATGCCGGCGAGTTTGCCCACCGTGTCATAGAGCACCTTGGGCGGCTGATTGTTCATTTTCAGACTGGAAATGACGCCGGTAATGGGCTTCAACTCAGGCGGGGGAAGCATGGCGGCCATGCGTTGCTCCTGTTCGGCGCGATAGCGCTCGGCGGGAGTCATGCCGATCTGGCTTTTGGGAACCTTTCCGCTCTTGGCCGCCTCGATCATCTCGGAGGTCTGCTTCCATTCCTGGAGCGCGATGGCGGAGGAGGGATCCTGCGCGATCGCTTTCTGGAACTCCGCCAGCGCCGCGTCAAGCTGGCCTTCCTGGCGCATTTTGAGCCCCGCATTGACGTGCTTTTGAGACGCCTGAAAGCGCGCGCGCTTGACGGCCAGCAGATACGCCGGCTCGGAGGGATCCGAGGCGAGGGCCTTCTCGTAATACTCCAGCGCTTCATCCCACAACTGCCTCTGCTCGGCGGACTCGCCCTCCTTGAGAAGCTTGTCTCCCTTACGGTTCCGGGCATCCAGGCACCCCGCCACGGCGAGGAAACCAGCGAGGAGCGCGCAGATCCCCCGTAAGTCGTTGCGTTTATTCATCTTTGATAAGCGCTGTGCTACACTGAGGGTTGCCACCCACTGCACCGCTGCGGCGGATGGAGTCCCAAAAACGTGTGACGTTTCGCGGTTTTCAAGCGTTTAGATCAATCTGAAGGTGGAGCCCCGGATCAAAATTCTCAGCGAGAACCGCCAGGCGCGGCACAACTATCACCTCTCCGGAAATATTGAAGCGGGCATCGAACTGACCGGCACCGAAGTCAAAGCGGCCAAGAGCGGCCACATCCAGTTGAAAGACGCCTATGCCGAGGTCGCCGGGAACGAGGCGTGGCTGGTTAATGCCCATATCAGTGAGTACTCGCATGGCAATCGCGAGAATCATCAGCCCGGCCGCCGCCGCAAGCTGCTGCTGCACCGCGCCGAGATCGATCGTCTGCAAGCAGAAACGCGCGAAAAGGGCCTCACGGTAATCCCCACCAGGATGTACCTCAAAGGGGGGTTGATCAAGTGCGAGCTCGCCATCGGCCGCGGCAAGAAAATGCACGATAAGCGCGAAGCCGAGCGCGAACGCGAGATGAAAGCTGAAGCCAGGGCCGCAATGGCCAGGCGAAATCGCCAATAGCGGAGGAATTGGAAAGAGAATCCATGGATATCAGACTGCTGCTTTCCCCAGTACAGGAGGTTGAAACGGATGCGCTCATTGCAATCGGGTTGGAACGGGTGGAAGGACAACCCGTTCCACAGCCTCTCGCCGATCTGAATGAAGCGAGCGGTGGTTGGGTGGAGGAGGCCTATGTGTCAGGCGAATTCACCGGCAAGGCGTACGAGACCGCCGCGCTGTACCGGCCGCGGGGTTTGAGAGCGAAACGGCTGATTGCGGCTGGGGCGGGCCAGCCCGCGGCATTCAATGACGAGCAGGCGCGCCGCGCCGTTGCCACGGGCGTTCGGACGGCGAAGAGACTTGGCGCGCGGTCCATTGCCGTCTATGCGCCCTCTGCCGACGCGGCGGCGGCGGGCGCCGCCGTCCAAGCGGCCATTCTCGGCGACTGGGAGCCGGATAAGCTCAAGACTTCTAACGATAAGAAGTCCCTCGAATCCTGCGCGGTGGTCGTCCCCGGCGGGTCCGGCGACCTCCAGGCGGCGCTCGATCGCGCGCGCATCATCGCCGAAGCGCAAAATTTCACGCGCGATCTTCAGAACGAACCTCCCAACCGGCTGCCGCCGCTGGAACTGGCCGAGCGTGCGCGGCTAATGGCGGCCGAAGTGGGATTGGAGTGCGAGATCCTCGATGAGAACCGGATGCGGCAGATCGGGATGGGGTCGCTGCTCGCAGTCGCCCAGGGCAGCGCGCAGCCGCCCGCCCTGATTATCCTCCGGTACAGGCCGCAAGCGGGAGTGACCGCGGGCGATCATCTGGGAATCATCGGCAAGGGCGTCACCTTTGATACGGGGGGAATCTCGATCAAGCCCGCCGACAATATGGACAAAATGAAATACGACATGTCCGGCGGGGCGATGATGATTGGCGCGATGCGCGCGCTCGCGCAGATCAAGCCGTCGATTCCGGTGACCGCCCTGATCCCGACCGTTGAGAACATGCCCGGAGGCCGGGCGCAGCGTCCAGGCGACATCGTCAAGACGCTGTCTGGCAAGACCGTGGAGGTGCTGAATACGGACGCCGAGGGCCGCCTGATCCTCAACGACGCCATGACGTACGCCAGGCGGCTGGGCTGCACGCACCTGGTCGACGCCGCCACGCTGACGGGCGCGATTGTAATTGCGCTGGGGCATATTTATGTCGGCGTGTTCTCCAACCACGATGCGTTTCGAGACAAGCTCCTGGCGGCCGCCAGACGACAGGGCGAGAAAATGTGGCCCATGCCGCTCGATGAGGAGTATATGGAGCTGCTGAAGAGCCCCTTCGCCGATATCGGGAACATCGGCGGCCGCTGGGGCGGCGCAATCACCGCCGCAATGTTCCTGAAGCAGTTCGCAGAAGATACGCCTTGGGTTCACCTGGACATCGCCGGCACGGCCTCCTACGACGACGGCAAACCCTACGCCGCGAAGGGCGCGTCGGGAATCGGCGTGCGGACCATTGTCGATCTGGCTATGAATTGGTAACGACCGAGTCGCCTGCATCGGCGCTCCCCGGCGGCTCAAAATACGAACCGCAGCGCGAATTGCACCTGGCGGTTCGGCGCCGCCGTTGAACTGATGACGCCCGCCGTCGCGGTTCCGATTGTTGATCCGGGATTCGCAAATTGCGGGTGATTGAGCGCATTGAACGCCTCCGCCCGGAACTCAAGCGTCATCCCTTCCCGGCCGGGAATGCGGAACACGCGATGGATGCCAAGGTCCACATTGTTCATGCCGGGCCCGTACAGAATGTTGCGGCCGGAATTGCCAAAGGCGTACTGCGCGGGCGTCACGAAACAGGAAACGTCGAAATAGCGGCTGAGAGTGGAATTCGACAACGCTCCGGAGCATACCCGGTCGGGCCGGGAAGTCGTGCCGGCATTGGCGTTATCAAACGACAACGTGGGCGTGAACGGCGATCCGCTCTGCGCCTGAAAAATAACATTTAACGTCCACCTTCCGACGTATTTCCACGCCGGCGTGTCGAACATCCCGGCGAAGACGAACCGCAGCGGAACGTTGTTGTCCGACGCCGCGCGATTGGCGTTGAGATCGTAGCTATTCTGAACGTTGTTGCCCGCTGAGCATCCGTCGCACACGTCGAGAGCGGGATTCTGGAGATCGATGGCTTTGCCGTAGGTGAAGGCGGCGAGGAATGACAAGCCGCGGCTGAAGCGCTTCTCCAGGCGCGTGGAGACGCCTTCATAGTTGCTGCGATTCCATGGCGCAAGGCGCTTGATTGAGGCGCTGGTGAACGCGCGCAGTGGACGCCGGGTGGTTGGAGAGCCAGCTCCGTTGGTCACCGGCTGATTCGCCTCGTACAGGCCCCACAGGTGCGTCCCGCTGTTTCCCACATAGCTCGCCGACCAGACCAGATTTTGTGCCAGCTGTTTTTCGATGGTGATATTCCACTCTTGAACGTAGGCCGCCGTCGCGCGCTGGCTCCAGCTCACAAGCGTTGTGGTGGCGGCCGGATTGAGGACGAATTGCTGCGGAGAAATCGGCGCAGGGCGGGGGACAGATGCGCTGGTGGACAGAACGAAGCCGGTCGAAGGCAGCGTCTGATCGCTGATCAGCGAAATGCCGCCGTAGCCAAAGAAGGGCGGATTGCTGGTCATGCGGTTGGTTACGCCCGTGCCCTGATCCTGTGCGTAAAAAACGCCGTAGGAGCCGCGCACCACCAGGGCGCCGGCGCCCGGAAGGCGGTAACCGAATCCGACGCGCGGCGCGAAGTTGTTTTTATCGAGATACTGGAGCGACCGCGGCTTTGCCGGATCCCCGGCGAACACCAGATTGCCGAACCGCGGATCGCCCGGATCCACAATAAAGTTCGCCATCTTGTTGTGCGCTTCGACGTAGGGGAAAAACAGCTCATAGCGCAGACCAAAATTTACCGTCAATGAGGGTGTGACAGTCCACTGGTCCTGCACATATTCACCCAGATATTTTCCGCGCTCCACTGCGTCCGCCGCGGTTCCCGTGCTGGCGGTGTTGGCGACGCCGAGCAGCAGGTCCGCCAGCGCGCTCCCTGTCCCGGATCGCCGTTGCGGGTCCTGCGTAAACACGCCGGTGAAGCCAAAGCTGCCCCGTCCGCCGAGCGCTGAAAACGTCGTCGGCCGGATGATCTGGTAATCTGCGCCGAATTTCAGCAGGTGCTTGCCGAATGATTTCGAAACGTTGTCGGACAGGTCCCACACGCCGGAGCTCTTGGTCAGCGGATCGTTGCCGCAGCAGGCCGGCTGCGCCCCGATGGTCGGAAATCCCGTCACGCTGAAAGTCGGGATGCTGCTTTTAACCGCCGGGTCCAGACTGCCCTGTATGATTTCATCGCGCGGCAGCGTCGCATCCTGATCGAGGGTCAGCCGCGTCCAACTGAACCGGAATTCGTTAACCAGCGTAGGGCTGAACGTCCGCGTATAGCCGTAGCCGACGCCTTCTGCGTTGAGGGTGCGGTGAACGGGCGTGTTCGCCGGCGGAGGAAGCGCCGCGCCGGCGGCGAGCGTAAAGCGGGTAATGCCCAGGCGGGCGAACATGCTGTCTTTCGATGTGACCTGAACGTCGCCGCGGGATGTGGCGTTGTGGTTCTGCTGCAACTGCGGCGAGTTGTAGACGAAGTTGTTCACTGCGCCGGGCTGATTGGGCGGCGGGTAGCGGTCGGCCAGCGATTTCGCAACCGCATTGATCAGGCTCGCGGGAATGATGTTTCCTGGAAACGGGGCGCGCACATAGCCGCTGCCGCTCGGATTGGGCTGCGTGCTGAAGGGATTGAAGATTGGCGTAGAGCCAAAGTTGCCAGCGCGCATGTCGAACGTCGGAACCGTTGACGTACTCACCTGTTCGCTGCGCACGTGCGTACCCTCATAGGCGGCGAAGAACCAGGAGCGGTTGCGAACGATGGGTCCCCCCAGCGACCCGCCATACTGGTTTTGAACCAGCAGCGGCTTCTGGCCGGCGCGCGCAAAGAAATCGGCGGCGTCCAGCCGGCTGTTGCGCAAAAAATCGTACGCCGAGCCGTGGAGTGCGTTTGTGCCGCTTTTGGTGATCGCATTCACCACAGCGCCGGCCGAGGCCCCAAACTCCGCCGAGTAATTGCTGGTCTGCACAGTGAATTCACTGAGCGCATCGAGCGGCGGTCGCAGCATATCCCGCGCACGGTTATCGAGTCCCCGCAGATAATTTTCGTTGCGGGCCCCATCGAGCAGGAATGCATTTTGCAGGCCGGTGTTGCCATACGCCGAAAAGCTGTTATCCCGGCTGCCTTTGGATGGAATAGCGCCCGGCGCCAGGTTTGCCAGCGTCAGATAATTGCGGCCGTTGAGCGGCAATCCGGCGATCTGCCGCTCCTCCATCACGTGGGCCAGGGTTCCCGATTTCTCCTCCACCATCGGCGCCTGCCCGGTTACGGTGATCGCCTCCGATGTGCCGCCGGGCTCGAGCGTCAGACGCAGATTGACAATGTCGCCGACATGCAGCACGACGCCGTTGCGCACCAGCTGGTTAAAGCCGGCGGCGGTCACCGTAATGTCGTAGGCGTCGGGCTTCAACAACGGAGCGGTCGCGATCCCCTCGGCGTTGGTGGTCAGCGTTCGCGTGATATTTCCCGTCTCAGCGCCCGTGATCGTGATTCGAGCGTTCGGAATCACGGCGCCGGTCGGGTCGAGAACGCTGACGTCGATCTGGCCCGTGGAGGTCTGAGCCTCTAGCGGCGCGAAAGCCAGAAAAAACAGAATGCTTGCTGACGCTTGCAGTCGAATCACAGGGCCCCCTGCGGTAACTGCGAGGTTATCACAACCGAAAACGGGCCGAATCGAATTGCGCAGGTTTCCCTCCGGCGCTGCTGTGGTAGAGTGAAGCTTTCGAGGACGTCACAGCACCGCTTGGCGCTCCACGTGCGCCGAGTTGCGGGCCCGCGAATTTTCATGTCGGTACAGATCTTTGTTCAAGCCAGACTGACGGGCGTGGAAGACTTTCTCGCGACGCCTGCGGCGACTGACCCGGAGGCGACCTTCATCGGCCGGCGCCACTGGAGCAGCCTCCTTGCCGAGGTGTTGCCGCGCGCGCTGCTGGCGGAGCTTGGCTTGGCGAAGATTCTGTTGGGCGCAAGCGGCGGCGATCAGTTTTTCGTCGTGCTTCCCGCGGAGGCGCGCGACAGCGCGGAGCGCTTTCTAAGCGCCGCGGCCGGGCGCATCTCAGAGCTCAGCGGCGGGCGCGTCGCCCTCGTGTGGGCCATTACGGAAAACCTGGGCGATTGGAGCGACGTCCGCAAGCGGCTCGCCGAGGAGCTCTCGCGCAAAATCAGCGCTCCCGCGGCCGGAGCGGACAACTCCTTCTTTGCGCCGTTTGAAGAAGACCCGTCGCGCGAGGAGCAGTATTTCGCCGCTGAGCTCGGTCCCGGCTTGAGGGATGCCCAATCGGTAGGCTGGTCCCCGGAAGAGCCAGCGCGGGTCCGGCCGGGCGCTGGCAAACACACTTGGCCGCTCGACGGCGGCCAGGACGCAATTCCGCTGGCGATGCATTACGCTCCCGGCGATGACAGTGAATCGGCGGCGGATGCCGCAACGCTTGCCCGGCGCGCCAGCGGCAGGGCCGCTTGGGGCGTCCTTCGCGGCGACGTCGACAGTTTCACCATCCGCCTGCGAAGGCTGCCCAACATCGAGGAGCATCTCCAGCTCTCGCTGATGTACAAGCAGTTCTTTCAAGGCGAGCTCAAAGTGCTGTGCGCGATGCCGGAGTTCTGGAGGAAGATCAATCTCCTGCATTCAGGCGGGCAGGACTTTTCGGCGTATGGAGCCTGGGACGCCCTGCTGCCATTCGCCAGGGAGTTGCAGAGATTGTTTCATCGTTTTACCGAGGAAAATCTTCGCGACCTGCCCGGCGCGGAAGGCAAGACGCTGACCATGGCGATCGCTCTGGCCACCAGACCGGACGAACCGCTCGCTTCCGTCTACGAAGCCGCAGGCTGGAAGCTCGAGATCGCTAAAAGCGCCGACAAGGACTGCATTTACGCGCTGGGGCGCACGCTCGAATGGAAGCAGTTGAGCGACGCCGCCCAACTGAAAGACGATTTGGAGCGGCTGGTGCGCGAATTCGGATCGTCGCCGGAGTATATCAAGGAGCTGTGCGGCATTTACCGGGAAACAGCGCAGAATTGGCGGCGCTCAACCCGGTCCGAGCGGCCGTGGCGCATTCACCGGCGCCTCCAGCGCATATTGCCGCCCGGACGCAGCCGCGATTTCCAGAAAGCCCGCAACAGCATAGTTGCCAATCTTGTGGGTAAAAATCCGGCGAGTGCAAAATTGCGGCCTTCGGGAAGGGTGGCGCTCGAGTGGGCGCGGCTTGCCACCGAGGAGCCGGACGGCGAGTGATACGGACCATTTCTTGTTGAGGCGATAATCATGGCGGAAGTCCAGAACGAGACCAAGAACCGGGAAGGACGGGAGCAGCGGGAAAACCGCCCACCCCGCGAGGCGCGCGCCGATCGCGCGCCTCGCGAGGAGGGCCGGCGCGGCGGACCGGAGCGCGGCGGACGCGGCGAAGGCGCGCCGGAGATCGATCTTGAAAAGCTGATCGCAGACCCTCTGTATCTCGATAACCAGGCCCATTTGGTCGTAAGCCGCATGCGGGATATGGATTCCGGCACAAAAAGCCAGCTCCGCCGGCTTTACAATGCCGTCCGCCGCTCCGTGCGGGCCCCGGAAAACGAACGGCAGCACCAGTTCGTTATGCTGCGCGCCCGGCTGGCCTATACCATCGCGCGGCATTCACTCCGAAGCCTGGATACGCTCGAAAAGCTGCTCCTTCAGGTAACCCGCAAAAACGATCCGCGGGGTTACGAGCGGTTCAAGGATCTTTTCGAAGCGATCATCGCGTATAACGAATAATCCGACTACAGGAAACCTGGATGAGTGCTCATACAGCCGACACGCCACTGAAGCTGATTGGCAAACTGATTCTCGAAGGCGAGATTGTATGCGACACCGGCCTGCACATCGGCGCCGGCAAGGGCGCGCTCGAGATCGGCGGAGCCGATAATCCCGTCGTCAAGGATGCGTTCGGGATGCCCTACATCCCGGGCAGCTCGCTGCGCGGGAAGCTGCGCTGCCTTCTGGAGCAGGCCTCGGGCATGGCTTCGCCGGGCGAGCTGGTCTATCTTTCCAAGCGCAAGGGTCAGGAGGTCCGGATTCACCAGAGCGACCGGCCGGATGACGAAATCTGCCTGCTCTTCGGCCGGAATCCCGGACGGATGGAGAAGGTCGGCGGCGACATCCTCGAAAGCGTAAATGCGACTCCGGCGCGCCTGGCGGTGTACGATGCGCCGCTGGTGAGTGAGAGCATCACCCCGCAAATGCGCGAAAACCTGGATGACGAACTGACCGAGGTGAAAAGTGAGAACGCCATCGATCGCATCACCTCCCAGGCCAATCCGCGCACGCTCGAGCGGGTTCCCGCCGGAGCGCGATTTCGGCTCCGGATGGTGCTCGATCTGCTCGCCCCGGAGGACGCCGCATTGCCGGCGCGGCTGATTGAGGCGTTGCGCCTCCTGGAAGATGACAATCTCGGCGGCGGCGGCAGCCGGGGCAGCGGCCGTGTACATTTCGCCAATCTGAAGCTGACTTGGCGCAATCGGAACTTCTACGCCGCCGGCGGCGCCGAGGAGACGCTGGCCACGGCGGCTGACCTCGGCGCGTTGCAGAGTGTTGTGATCGATCCCGGTTTCGCTCAGAAACTTGCATAACGTCCGCGAATGAACGCCAATGAACGAAAATATCCCGGTTTTATTGCGCGTCTGCGGCCGGTCGGCCCCTGGCGTTTTGGATCCGCAGCGGGTTCCCGCGATCAGGTAGATCGCATCTATCACAGCGATTCGCTGTATTCGGCCATCGCCAGCGCCATGGACCGGCTGGGCCGGCTGGAGGAATGGCTGGCGGCGACGGCGGAGAGGGGCGCGGAGGCCGAGGTGCGCCTCAGCTCCTGCTTCCCCTGGCAAAGCAATACGCTCTTCGTTCCCCCGCCGCGTAGCTTGTGGCCGCCTCCCCCCTCGCCCAGAGTGCGCTGGGAAGGAGCGCAGTTCGTGCCGGTCTCGTTGGTTAGCGAGCTGATTGCAGACAAGACGCCGGATGAGGACCAGTGGGCTGTCGACGGCCAGAGCAAGTGCCTGGCGACCGCCGACCGCCCCCTCGCCGGTCCGTTTCGCGCGGCGATCCGTACCGCGGCGGCAGTGGATCGCCTCACGCAAGCGGCCGAGCCGCACTCGACCGCGTGTCTCGAGTTCGCGCCCGATGCGGGACTCTGGTTCGCGGCGGAATTCGGCGGCGACGAGGCCCGCGAACGGTGGTCCGATGCGCTGAAAGCCGCGATTCGCCTGCTGGCCGATTCCGGATTCGGCGGCGAGCGCTCTCGCGGCTGGGGCCGCGCCGAACAACCCGAATTTACCGACGGCTTGTTGCCGGATCTGCTCCTGCCGCACCAACCCGAATCCGGCAGCCGCGACGACGGTCAACAGGCCTGGTGGCTGCTCTCCCTGTTCAGCCCCTCCCAGGCGGACCGCGTGGATTGGCGCCGCGGCTGGTATTCGGTGGTATGGCGCGCCGGACGGGTGGAAAGTCCGGCCGGGTGGGGCGCGCTGAAAAAAATCAGCCGCATGGTGACAGAGGGATCAGTGCTTATCTCCGGCAGGCCGCCGCGCGGCGCCGCTGTCAACGTGGCGCCAGATGGCTTCCCGCACCCGGTATTCCGATCCGGCTTGGCGGTGGCGGTTTCGATTCCGCTGAAGGCGGCCTCGTGAGATACCGGCTGACATGTCTGACGCCCCTGCTGGTGGGAGACGGCCAGCGGCTCGCGCCAATCGACTACATGGTCTGGAAGGATCACGTGAACGTGCTCGACCAGCGGCGAATCTTCAAGCTGCTGGCCAAGGGACCGCGCCTGGATTCCTATCTGAATCAGCTCAAGAAGTCCGACAAGCTCGATTTCGCCTCCTGGGGCGGTTTCGCGCAAAACTTCGCCGGCCGCCGCATCCCCTTCGAGCATTCCAGCATGACGTCGTACTGGGAAAAGAGCCGCGCCGAGAACCTGTTCATCCCCACCTTCGCATCCGGTCCCGCAGGCCCGTATCTGCCCGCGACAGCCGTCAAGGGCGCCCTTCGAACCGGGGTCGTGTTCTCGCGATGGTCGCACGCCACTATCGATGATGCGGCGCGGCGGCTCGAATCCGAGCGCGTGGTTCGGCGCGTGTCCTCTCAGGCCGAGAGCGCCGCGGTCGGCTCATCCGGCGCCGATCGCATGAAATTTATCTCCGTCAGCGATTCGGATCCGATCCCGGCGTCGGTGATGAAGGTCTTCCTGATCCGCGTTTCCACGTTGCAGCCGCGGGGCGAAGCGAAGCTCGAGCTCGGGTGGAAGCAGAGTCCGCGCGGCGCTGTAGACGGGAGGCGTCCGGAAGACTCCACCCCCATTTTTGCGGAAATGGCCGTCCCCGGAACGGTGTTCGAAGGCCCATGGAGAGAGCGGGAGTTTCTCCAGCGGCCGGAGATTGCGCGCGCGCTCCAGCGCAAGCCGCCGGACCGGGCCGACGTGTTCGCGGCCGCAAATGACTACGCAGCCGCCCAGCTTGCCGCGCATCGCGCCTATGCGCAAACGGCGGGATTGACCGCCGTCGAGGAGAGCGTTCGGACGCTGGAGGACCGCGTGGCCCAAATCCGCCAGGCCGGCAACGGATGCGTGCTGTCCATCGGCTGGGGCGGCGGGTTCCTGGGCAAAGCCGGCTACATTGATACCGCCGACGAAGCCCTGCGCCGAATTTTGAAGAGTTTGCCTTTTTATTCGCGCGCTATTCAGACCGGTCTCCCGTTTCCAAAAACGCGGCGGATTGTATTTCTCGAAAACCGGCCCGCGACCCTGCCGGGCTGGGCGCTGCTCGAAGTCCTTTAATTCTAGGAATTTCGCTCGCAACCACAAGCCCATAAACGCAAATTGTGGTCCAATCTGCGCCCGGCCCACTTGACACGCCAGTGTATCCTGAGGGCGGGACTCCCCAAAATATGGCGTTTCCAGTATTGAAACAGGGCTCGTCTGGCCCGCAGGTGCGACAGGTGCAGCAATTGCTCGCCAGAAGAGGATTCAGGCCCGGCCCCGCCGATGGGTATTTCGGCGAGGCGACTGAAGCGGCGGTGCTCGCGTTTCAGCGCAGCGAAGGTATGGTGGCGGACGGAATCGTCGGCCCTCGGACTGCGAGCGCCCTGGGCATCGCCGGCGCAGCGCCGGTTCCAAATGTGATCCCGGGGGTCACCGTCGACGCCGTCTGCGAAATGTTCCCTCAGACGCCGCGGGCCAATATCGAAGAGCATCTGCCTCCCGTGCTGGATGCCCTGGTGGCGCCGGCGTTGACCGAAAAATGTATGGTCTTAATGGCCTTGGCCACAATCCGGGCCGAAGCCGAATGTTTTGCGCCCGTCAGTGAAGCCGTTTCGCGGTTCAATACCTCGCCGGGCGGGCATCCGTTCGACCTCTACGACTTTAGAAAGGATCTCGGGAATCAGGGCCCTCCCGATGGCGAGCGCTTCAAGGGACGCGGATTTGTGCAACTGACCGGCCGCGCCAACTATGCGTCTTGCGGCGCGGCAGTCGGCTTGGGAGACCGGCTCATTGCGCAGCCCGACCTGGCGAACGATCCCGTTATCGCGGCGCGCTTGCTGGCCAGCTTTCTGAAGAGCCGGGAGGTGGCCATCAAGCATGCGCTGCTTGAAAACGATCTCCGCGCAGCCCGCCGGCTGGTCAACGGCGGCGCCACGGGCTTCGACCGCTTCGAGGAGGCCTACCGCCGCGGGCTTTTGCTGATTCCCGATACTCCCCTGACGGCGTCAGAGGCGGCCTAGCCCGCCCCGGCGCGTTGGCAAAACCTCCGCACTAGAACCGGAAGTACCGCTGGATCTGAGGTTTACGCCCAGGCCCCACGCGCTCCATGGTAGTATGCAATAGGGCGACGGAGGGCCCTGGGGTCTTTCTGCGTCCGCGCAGGCTCTATGTACAATGCTTTTTTCGGTTTCCGGGAAAGTCCTTTTAATCTCAGTCCCGACCCCGCATTTCTCTACCGCAGTTCGCAACACGAAGAGGCGCTGGCCAATCTGATCTACGGCGTGCAGAGCCGTAAGGGGTTCATCGTTCTCACTGGCGAGGTCGGCACAGGCAAAACGACGCTGCTCGAATGCCTGCGCGATTTTCTCGAGGCTCAACGAGTCGAATTTGCCTTCATTTTTAACTCGAAGATCACGACTGAGCAGTTCTTCGAGATGATTGCCTACGACCTCAACCTGCAATGCTCGAAGCCGACCAAGACCGAGGTCCTGTTTCAGTTAAACGAACTGCTCCTCCAACAGGCGCACCATGGCCGGACGACGGTGCTGCTGGTCGATGAAGCGCACAACCTGGAGCGCGACGTTCTCGAAGAAATCCGCATGTTGGGCAATCTCGAAACCCGCCAGGGCAAGCTGATTCAGGTCATTCTTGCCGGCCAGCCCGAGCTCGACCGGAAACTGGAAAGCCCTGAATTGCGCAATCTGAAGCAGCGGATCGTGCTGCGATGCACGCTCGAGCCGTTTGAAGAGGCGGACACCGCCGAATATATCAAGAGCCGCCTGGAAAAGGCCGGCATGGCGGAGCCCAACGTCTTTTCGCCGGAATTGATTGCGGAAATTCACCGCCGCTCCCAGGGTATTCCACGGCTGATCAACGGCATTTGCGACAATCTGTTGCTGACCGCGTTCGCCATGGAGACGCGCACCTGTACCTTCGAAATGCTGGATGAGGTGAGCCGGGACATGCGGCTCGACTGGCCCGGCAATCGCCGGGTCCGTGGCGTCCGGACGCGTTATCCCGGCGGCAGCCTGGAGGAGACGCCGTCGTACGGCAGAGTCGACTGAGCGCCGCGCCGATGAGATTCAAGCAAATCGGCGACGCGCCGAAGACGTACGCCGTCATCTTCGAAACCGGCGATGAGGTCGCCTCCGGACTGGCGCGCTTCGCCGAGCAGCAGCGGCTGAAAGCTGGCCATTTCACCGCAATCGGCGCATTTCAAGAGGTCGTCCTCGGGTACTTCGACTGGGCCGCGAAGAATTACAAGCGGATCCCCCTCAACGAGCAGGTCGAGGTGTTGTCGCTGGTCGGCGATGTGGCGCTGGACCAGGGCAAGCCCAAAGTGCATGCTCACGTAGTCGTGGGGACCAGCGATGGCGCAGCCCGCGGTGGACACCTGCTCGAAGCCCGCGTGCGGCCGACGCTCGAGGTGATACTCACCGAAGAGCAGGGCGAGCTGCGCAAGAGCTATGACCCGCTCTCGCGGCTGGACCTGATCGATCCGGATAACGCCCTCTGATCCGGCGCCCGCCCCATCACGGCGGCGTCGAAGGGTCCAGGATTTGCTTGATGACGTGGCCGACCTGCACAAATGCTTCGTAGCCGGATCCCTTGTGCACAAATCGCTTGACCCCAAGCAGCATGGCGCGCTCGTAGTCCAGCCGCGATTCCGAAGATGTGAAGACAACCACCGGCGTCCGCGCGCACCAGTTCCGATCCCGCATCAACTCTAACAGCGCCAGACCGTCCAGCCCGGGGAGATTGAGATCGAGCAAAACGAGATCCGGACAGCCGGAGGCCGAAGCCGGATGCTCCTCGATCAGCCTGCGCGCCCGGTCGCCGTGGTCTACGACGTCAACTCGCGCGTCCACGTGTTGCTCCCGCAGGGCTTCGCGGATCAGGAACACGTCGGCAGGATTGTCTTCAATGACGAGAATGCGCCCGGCCGACAAAAATATTGTTCTCCTCGACAGTGGTGTGGGGCAGCGTGAACCAGAAGGTCGACCCCCGCCCGAGCTCGGATTCCACGCCGATATGCCCCCCCGCTCGCTCGATAATACGGCGGCACAGCGGCAGCCCCATTCCGGAGCCCGTGATGTCGCCGCGCGAGTGCAGACGCTTGAACAGGCCAAAAATATATTCGCGGTGCTCCGGCGCGATCCCGAGGCCGTTGTCTTCGATGCGGAACTTCCATACGGAGCCTTGCAGCTCCGCGCTGACATGAATGCGGAGGCGCCGCTCGGGATCCCGGTACTGCACCGCGTTCCGCAGCAAATGACCGAGCACCTGCGCCAGCGCGTCGCGGTCGCCGGTCACTACCGGCAGCTCGCCGTGCGTCATCTCCGCGCACGCTGCATCGGCGAGCGGCTGGACCGAGCGCCACGCCTCCCCTAAGGCGGCGGTCATATCCACGCGCTCGAGGGCCCCGGCCAGCCCCTCATCGCTCACCTCCCAGTAGGCGCGCAAAGCGGCCACAAGCTCGTACATGCGTTGCGCTCCCTGGCGGGCGTGCTCAAGAAACTGACGGCCCTGCTCCCTCAGCTCGCCCGCGCATCGCTCCGATAGCAATTGCGTAAAGGTCGTGACCATGCGCGCAGGCTCCTGAAGGTCATGGCTGGCCGCCCAGATTAACTGCCGCAGATCCTCATTCGCCCGCCGAAGCGCCGCTTCGCTGTGCTTGCGGTCCTGAATGTCGGTGGCGATGCCGAGCCAGCGCTCGATCGGACCGTCGCTGGAGCGCAGCGGCATTCCGCGCGTCAGGTGCCAGCGCCACGCCCCGTCGCTGCGGCGAAAGCGATGCTCAATTTCATATAACCGCCCCTCGCGCACACAGCGTTCCCAGGTCGCGCGCGTCCGGTCCACGTCGTCCGGATGCAAGGCGCGAATCCAGCCTTCCCCCTCCAGATCCTGTTCGCTCAGCCCCGTGAACTCGTGAAAGGATCGGTTGGTGTAAATATTGTGGCCCGCGGCGTCGGTGATAAATAGCATGCCGGGAAGCGTTTCCACCAGCCGGCGGAACCGCTCCTCGCTGCGGCGCAGCGTTTCTTCGGCTCGTTTGCGCTCGGCGATCGGAACGCCGGACGGGATCAGATACGTGATGCGCCCGCTGGCGTCGCGCATGGGCGTCAGCATGAAATCGACCGGAACCGGGCCGTCCTTCATCCGGACCTCGACGTCAAATCGCGAGGATCCTCCCGATTGCGCTCTGAGCACCGCGGCGCGAATCCGCTCGCGCTCCTGCTCGGAATGGCTGAACCAGAAACATTCCCACAGCGGCTTTCCAACAACATCGCCGGCGCGGATCCCCGCGGCCTCGAGCGGCGCTAGGTTCACTTCGGTCAGAATGCCCTCGGTGGTCATCACTCCCACAAATGCGAACAGGGAGTTGAGAACGCCGCGCAAGTGCTGCTCGCTTGCGGCCAGGGCGGCTTCGGCGCGCCTGCGCCTTGATCTCTGAAAAAGCAGCAGCACAATCGCAACGGACTGCGCGGTGATGAAGCCGGATCCCGCGAGAATTGCCGTCCGGTATTGCGCGTAGAGAGACGGCCGGCGCCCGCGCACAATGCTGCCCGCAGGAAGCTGATGGTCTTTAATGCCCCAGCGCTCCAGCTCGGCGGCTTCAAACTGGAACGGCTGCCCGGCGTCGCTTTGAATGGGGAGGCTCGCCGGCGGGGCGCCGTTCAGTATGGACACGGCCATTTCTCCCGCGGCGCGGCCCTGGTAATATCCGTCGTTCAGCTTGCCGCCGATGATCCCGTGACCAAGAGCATTTTTATTGAAGCCATATAGGGGGACGCGGCAGTGTGCGGCGGTATACCGGACGCTCTCCACCATACTCAATTGGCGGTTCAGGCCGTCGTGTGAAAACGCGCTCAGCAGCACAATGCTGTCTTCCGGAAGAGCTTCCAGCCGCCTTCCGAACTCTTCAAGCGAGCTTTCGTGAGGAGACACCCGGCGCACTTCGATGCCCGGCAACGCGCGCGCAAGCTGGAGATCGTAGCGATCAACCAAGTCTTCGCCCACGGTGAAGATCCGGCGCGCGCCGGGATGCAGGCGCAGCGCCAGACGCGCGGTATCGGCCAGGGCCACGGTCTCCAGCACGCCGGTGACGGGAAAGCCGCCCTGACGCGCGAGCTGCACGGCGCGGCTGTAATCATCGCGATAATTTACGCCGCAAAAGACCACCGGCGCCCCCGGCGCAATCGTCGCCCCGCGCGCCAGAAAAAACTCCGTGGCGGCATCATCGGTCGTGATCACTACATCCAGGCGTGACCGGGCGTACTTGCTCCTGAGAAGAGCCGCAAACGCGTCGGCGCAGCTTGGATTGTCATGCCGGCGGTGATCCAGAAATTCCGTATCGATTTCCGCGTCGGGCCGGGCGCCCAGCACGGCTTCCCGCACGCCGCGCATCTCGTCGTCGCTCCATTCGTAGCCGGGATGATACGAGTTGAGCAGGAGCACGCGCGGCGCTCCTGCTGCGAGCGAACTGAGCAACGCGAGGCCCGCGGAGGCGACGCGCCTCAATCGCCGCGACGCCAGAGCGGCCTCGCGACAAATTCTCATGGCCGATAAACCCATCCCGCCCGCGGCGCGGCCGGAGCCGGGGCGATGCCTCTCGATAAATCTTGTCCGGCGATGCTGATATTTCTCCCCAATTTAGGAGCGCATTTTAAGAAATCAAATGGCAATGCTCTCGCTCCGAATGGAGTTTTGGTTTGAATTCAAACTATACAACGAATCGCGCGCAGCCGCATCCCGCGGCCGCTCACGGCATATCCCAAAGACCGTCTCCCGGCCGCTTCAGAATTCGAAGCGCAACGCCGCCTGGCCTTGACGCGGCGTGTTCGCCTGTCCGCTGATTCGCCCGAATTGCGCGTTGCTGACGTTGGCCTGCGGCGCGGCGAACACCGTCCGGTTGAAGGCATTGAACAGCTCCGCGCGGAACGTAATGCGGTAGCGTTCGCGCAGCCGGACGCTCTTCAGCACGCCGAAGTTCTCATTCAATAGACTGGGCGCGCGCAGGTCGGCGTAGCTGCGCGCGCTCGAGCCGAAACGCAGCGGCGCCGGAGCCCGGAATGCCGCGCGGTTGATCCACAGGTCGCGATTCGGGTCAAAGTCCGGAACGTCTGTGCGCCGTGCGACTCCGGAAATGACGTCGGGGCGGAGCGCCTGGTTGAACAGCGGCAGCGTGTTATTGGCGGTGAGCACAATCGGCAGTCCTGCCGAATATTGGTGAATGCCAGTCAGCGTCCAGCCGCCAAGGGCTTTCCCGGTCGCCCCGTTGTTGTTGAGAAATCTCTTTCCCGGGCCGAAGGGCAGCTCATAGCTCCAGCTCATCGCGAATACCTGCGGGACGTCAGTCGTGGCGATCGCCTTCTCCAGCTTGCGATTGTACGTGGTCTGTCCGCTCGGCCCCCCGCCTGCCAGAACATCCGAGTCGGACAGCGTTTTCGCCCACGTGTAGGCGAGCTGCACGTCCAGCCCTTGGCGGGAACGCACCTGGAATTGAGCCTGCAAAGCGTTGTACGTCGAACTTCCCGACGGATCCGCCCGGTCCCACACGTCGTTCATCTGCGGAAACGGACGAAGGGCCTGCGCTACCGAGCCCCTGAATCCCGGGTAGGGCGACGCGACGCCTGCCGCCAGCGCCTCCGGCGAATCGTACGGCCGCGTGAGCAGAGAGCCCAGGCTGAGCAGGCTGGGATTCAGTTCGTTCAAATGCACCAGCCCGTTGCCCAGCCGCGTGCCTTTCGTTCCGACATAGGAAAGCTCCAGACTGATGCGCGACGCAAGCTCGCGCTCAACCGTGAATGACCAGTTCTGAAAATAGGGCGGCCGTCCGTCGCTGCGCTGAATCATGCGGATGTCGATTCCATTGGCCGCCGACGGGCTCAGACACGGCGCCTGACAGAAATTCTGCGGAAACCCGCTGTCCCAATAAAAGGCCGGCGTCACGCCCGCGTCCTGCGTCTGAAAGGTGGGCGCCTGAATGAAGCCCCAGCTCGAGCTCAGCGAATCGCGCAATCCCGCGTTGGCGTTTCCCAGGGCGTAGTACACGCCATATCCCCCGCGCAGAACCGTTTTCTCCGTCATCTGGTAGGCCAGTCCGAGGCGCGGCCCAAGGCCCTTCCAATCGATGTCCGCGACCCGGGAGTAGCCGTTCCGCCCCGGCCCTGTCCCGAAAAAGACCAGCGCCCCCGGACGGCCTCCAGCGGCCGGATTGGGCGCCGACGGATCGAACGTCGAGAGATTGCCGAGCTTTTCATAGCGCGGCACATAAATGTCCCAGCGCACTCCGTAGTTGATGGTCAACTTGCGGCTCAACTTCCAATCGTCCTGCGCATACGTCGCGTAATATTGATACCGGTTCCGCGGAAAATACGCGTACTGCCGCAACATCCCGCGGTCCACGGCGCCCAGCAGAAAACTGGCGATCGAGTTTCCCGAATTGCTTACGCCCGGAAGCCCGGTTTCAAGCGCGTTGAAGTAAAACCATCCGGGCGACTGCCACGGATCGATGCCGTTGGTCTCAATCCAGCGGTAATCCAGCCCGAACTTCAAGCTGTGATTGCCTCGCACCCAACTGATGCTTTCATTGATCTGGAACGTATTATTGGTCTGAACCGTGCGCGTATTGCAGTTCTGGTCCCCCAGGCGCGAAAATCCGGAGCCTGGAAATTCAATGCAGGGGAAGCCGTTATCCGGCCCCGTATTTACTCCTGCGAGGCCCAGCTTCGTCGGCCACCCCTGATTGAGCGAATAACTCTGGATGAGCGTGACAAAACGCGTGAACCCGATGTTGACATGATTCAGCAGCGACGGCGAGAAGACGTAATCGTGATTGATGCGAACCCACACGTTCCGGCTGCCGCTCTGGCGGTTCGGAGACGTGGGGCCGGGGACCAGCTCTGGATCGAAGACTTCGTTGATGTCGCGATACAAGTATCCGCTGATGCGGTTGCGGTCGCTGAAGGCGTGGTCGATCTTGACGTTGCCCTGATTGCTGTTGGTCTGTCCGCGCCCGATGCTGATGAAGTTGTTGAAGATGTTGTTGTTGATCGGGGCGGGGAGCAGCGGCAGGATGTTTCTGGACACCGCGCTGAAGCGGTCCAGTGGAATGCGGTTGCCGGGAAACGGCTGGCGGATAATGCCCGCCGGAGTGCTGGTATTCGTCAGCGGGTCGTAAATCTGAATTCCACCGAGACGCGAAAAATCGCCTTGCCGGAAATCGAGCGGGATCAGGCTCTGGAGCGTGTTCGGGGGCCCCTGGCGGTACCGATAGCCGCTGTACACGAAAAAGAAAAATGTCTTGTTGCGGCCATTGTAGAGGCGCGGAACAACCACCGGGCCGCCGAGCGTCGCGCCGAATTCGTTCTGGCGGTTTACCGGTCGCGTCGGCTGGAAAAATCCCCGCGCGTCGAACTTGTCGTTGCGCAGATAATCGAAAGCCGCGCCATGCAGATCGTTCGTGCCCGATTTGGTCGTGAACACCTCGATGCCGCCCCCGGTGCGGCCGTATTCGGCGTTGAAATTCGCCCGGATGAGTTTGAACTCGCCAATGGTCTCTACCGACGGCCGCGCGCTGCCTGGCACCACGCCTCCGCTCTCCGCTCCCGTCGACGCGATTCCGTCCACCAGCACTTCCTTGCCGCGGCTCGGCGATCCGCTGATCTGCGTGTTTCCTGTGTCGCCGGTTACGCCCGGCGCAAGAAAGATGAACTGCTCCAGATTGCGCACGTTGCCGCCGACAAACAGCGGCAAATCCACCAGCTTGCGATTCTCCACGATCGTACCCAGGTCGGACGTCGCCGTCTGAAGCGTCGATGCGTTGCCGGTTACTTCCACCGTCTGCTCGATCTGACCAACCTCGAGCGATGCGTCGATCGAAAGCGTCTGCGCGACGTTGAGTTCCACTCCCTTGCGGACGAACTTCCGGAATCCGTTGGCCTCGATCTCGACGTCATACTTTCCCACCGCAAGTTGCTGGAGAACGTAATTGCCCGCCTCATTCGTGGTGGTGCGGTATGCGATGCCCGTGCCGGCGTTGGTCGCCGTTACGGAAGCGTTTGCGACGGCGCCGCCGCTGGCGTCCAGCACGCGCCCGGTAATTGCGCCGAGCGTCGTCTGCCCGCGCATCGAAATGCTGGCGAACATGAGCGCGCAGACTAGGCGCAGCCGTGGATAGCACATGTCAACCCCCTTGACCCGAGAAGATGTTTCACTCTGGAGGATAACTTGAGCAGCGGCGGCTGGAAAAGTCAGACCGCCATCGAGAGCCGCGTCTTTCGCCTGCGGCGGTTCGGACCGTCAGCGTTCAAGCAGCACGTGCACATCGGCGGGTCCGAACGGCGACCATCCGGAGCGGCGCCGCTGCTTGACCGCTTCAAAATCCAGCCGTTCGACATCGCCGCGGTTCATGCGCGCCGTCAGCTCCCACAGCGGGAAAAAGTCGTCGCGAATGCGAAGTCCGATCATTTTGAGATGGTCCTCACGGACATAGTCGATTGAGGCGCGAACGCCCTTTGCGGCGAGGCGCTCAATGATGGCGTCAAGTTCGGGATGTCTCGCCTGCATGGTGACCTCCAAAATTGGACGCGCGATTCGTGAACCCGATAGGGTCAAAACGGTCGCACAGTCATGTTGAATCTGCGCCGCAGTCACTGCCAGCCGCCGCCGAGCGCGCCGTATAGTTGCACGACAGAAAGCAACTCCGCCAGCCGCAGTTGCGCCAGCGCGAGTTGACCTTGAAACAGATTGCGCTGCGCGTCGAGAACCTGCAAATAGCTGTCGAGGCCTCCCCGATAGCGAAGCGTCGACAAACGGGCGCTCTCGGAGAGCGCGTGAACAAGCTGTTCCTGCTCGCGGCGCTGCTCGCGAGTGCGTTGCAGCGCGATGAGCGCGTCGGAAACCTCGCGGAGCGCGGTGTAAATCGTCTTCTGATACGCGATGAGCAGTTCGCGCTGCTGGGCTTCGGCCAGCCGGACCTGACTTCGGATCTGACCCGCATGGAAGATGGACTGAAGCGCCGATGGCGCCGCCGAATAGACGCGCGCCGGCGCCGCGGCGATCTGCGTCAGGTAGCGGCTCTGCCCGCCGGCGAACGCCGTCAGCGAAATTTCCGGGAAGTACTGCGCCCGCGCCGCCCCGATACGCGCGTTGGCCGCGATCAGCGCCTGCTCCGCCTGGCGAATGTCCGGCCGCCGCGTGAGCAGCGCCGACGGCAGCCCCGCGGGAATCTCCGGCGGCAGCGGCAGGTCCTCAATCGCCGTCCCGCGGGGCTGGCTGGACGGCGCAGCCGCCTCCAACAGGCTGAGCGCATTTTCCGTCTGTTCGATATTGCGGCGCGCCGCCGCCATCTGGGACGTCGCCGTGTATAACAACTGCTCCGCCTGATGCACATCCAGCGCAGACGCCGCGCCGCGATCGTGCCGCAGCTTGGTCAGCCGCAGGCTGTCCTGCGCGATGTCGCGCGTCTTGCCGCTGATGTCCAGCTCAAGGTCCTGCTCGCGAAGCTGGAAGTAGGCGCTCATCACCTCGGAAACCAGAGAAACCATCACTCCGCGCCGGGCTTCCTCCGATGCGAGATAATCCGCTCGGGCGGCTTCCGTCAACCGGCGCAGGCGCCCGAACAGATCGATCTGCCAGGACAAAGCCGCGCCGATCTGGGTGTAGGACGCCGAGAGATTGACGCCGCGCGGAAGGAACGTGAACGAGCCGAGCGAGGAGCTGCGTTGCGAGGTGAACGTCGCCTGCGCGTCCAGAAACGGAAACTGGTTGGCGCGCACGGCGCCCAGTTGCGCCCGCGCCTGTTCGACCCGCTCCGCCGCGATTCGAAGATCGAAGTTGTGATCGAGCGCCGACTGCACCAGGCTGGTCAGCGTCCGGTCTTTGAAAAGATCGGTCCACTTCCTGTCGGCGATGGAGGTTTGTGATGCCGGGGCGCCGCGGAATCCCTCCGGCAAGTCGATCTTGGGGCGTTTGTAATTGGGGCCGGCGGCGCAGCCGCCCAGCAGCAGCGCCGCCGCCGCTCCAGCCGGCGTCAGCCGGCGCCAACGCAGTTGGCCCTTGCCAGCCATCATGCCACCTCCGGCTGCGGCGCGCTGCCGGGCGCCCGCCGCCGCTCCGCGATCCTTTCCACCACAACGAACAGCACCGGAACGATGAACACCGCCAGCAGCGTCGCGGCAAGCATGCCGCCAACCACCGCCGTGCCGAGCGAGCGCCGCGCCGCCGAGCTCGCCCCGGTCGCCAGCACCAGCGGCAGCACGCCCAGAATGAATGCGAAGGAAGTCATCAGAATGGGCCGCAGCCGCAGATGCGCCGCTTCGAGCGCCGCCTCGCGAACCGGCCTGCCGTGCTCATGGCTGTCCTTGGCGAATTCGACGATCAGAATGGCGTTCTTGGCGGCCAGTCCGATCAACGTGACAATTCCGATCTGCGTATAGATGTCGTACGCGTACGACCGCATCCACACCGCCAGCAGCGCGCCGAAAATTCCAAGCGGCAAAGCCAGCAGCACGGCGAACGGAATCGACCAGCTTTCGTACAGCGCCGCCAGGAACAGAAACACCAGCACTGCGGCGAAACCGAAAATCATCCCCTCGTGGCCTTGCGCGAGCTTCTGCTGGTAGGTCGTGCCGGTCCACTCATACCCGAAACCCGCCGGCAGGTGATCCGCCAGCTCCTCCATGGCCCGGATTGCGTCGCCGCTCGAATATCCCGGCGCCGGCCCGCCCAGCAGTTGAATCGCGCGAAATCGGTTATACCGGTACACCACATCCGGACCGCTCGAAGGCGCCACCCGCGCCAGCGTGCCCAGCGGGGCCATGGCGCCGTCCCCGCTGCGCACATAAAAACGATCGATGTCCGTAGGCCGGTCGCGAAACTCCGGCTCCGCCTGAATCAATACCTGCCAGGTGTGACCGAAAAGATTAAAGTCGTTGACGTACAGGCCGCCGAGAAATGTCTGCAGCGCGTTGTAGGCGTCCGTCACCGGTATGCCCAGCGTCTGGAGTTTGGCGACGTCCATGTCAATGTTGTACGTGGGGACGTCGGCGCGGAAGGTGCTGATCACGTTCGCAAGCTCCGGGCGCCGCCGCGTCTCGTCCACCAGCGCGTCGGCGGCGCGCGCCAGCGTCCGAACGTCCACCCCCGCCCGGTCTTCGAGCATGAATTGAAAACCGCCTGTCACGCTCAGACCCAGGATCGGCGGCAGTCCGAACGAGAACGTAAACGCCTCCGGAACGCTTGCGAAACGAGCCATCGCCTGCCCCAGAATCGCGTTCAGTTGCGTCTCTTTCGATTTCCGCTCCTCCCACGGTTTGAGCGTCGTGATGATGGTGGCCACGTTCGAATTCGACGTGCCGGTCGCAATATCGATGCCGCCCAGCACGAAATACCGCTCCACGCCGGGCAGCTGGCTCATGATCCGCTCGATCTTGCGCACAGCCGCGTCGGTTCGTTGCGTGGACGCGCCGTCGGGAAGACGAACCGAGGTGAAGAAAGCGCCCTGATCCTCGTCCGGCAGAAACCCCGGAGGCAGCGTCCGGAACAGCATGCCCGCCGCCAGCGCAAACGCCGCCAGCGCCGCCAGCGCCAGCCCAAACCGGCGGATCAGAAACGAAACTCCGGCGAGATAGCGATTTGTCGTCCAGTCGAAAGCCCGGTTGAAGCGGCCGAAAACGAACCCCAGCGGACCGCGATGCTTGTGTGCGCCGGGCTTCAGAATCATCGCCGACAGCGCCGGACTCAGCGACAGCGCATTGAACGCCGACAGCAGCACGGAGACCGCAATCGTCAGCGCAAACTGCTTGTAGATCTGCCCGCTGATGCCGCCCATGAACGCCACCGGAATGAATACTGCGGCCAGAATGAATGCGATCGCCACCACCGGCGCGGACACTTCCCGCATCGCCTGCGCCGTCGCGTCGCGCGGCGGCAGCCCGTCGTCAATGTGCCGCTGCACCGCTTCCACCACCACGATCGCGTCGTCCACGACGATGCCGATCGCCAGCACTAACCCAAACATGCTGGTGATGTTGATGGTGAACCCGAGAATCGGAAACAGCGCAAACGTGCCCACCACCGCGACCGGAACCGTCAGCAACGGAATCAGCGTCGCCCGCACGCTTTGCAGGAAGATGAACACCACCAGAATCACCAGCCCGATCGCCTCGAAGAGCGTGATCACCACGTCCTTGATGGCCGCGCGCACGAACATCGTCGAATCGTAGGGAATCACGTAGTCGATGCCTGCCGGAAAGCTCTTCTTGGCCTCCTCCATGTAGGCGCGAACCGCATCGGCCGTCCGGACGGCATTCGCGCCCGGCGAAAGATAGAGGATCACATTGCCGGAGGGCCGCCCGTTAAGACGGCTGAAGCCGCTGTAGGTCTGCGATCCCAGCTCCACCCGGCCGATGTCGCGAATCCGCAGCAGGGAAGCGTCCGGCTGCGCCCGCACAATAATGTCCTCAAACTGCCCGGGATCGCTGAGCCGGCCCGGCGCGCTCACCGAATACTGAAAATCGGTTCCAGGCGGCGCCGGCGCTTGTCCGATCGCTCCCGCCGGATTCTGCCGGTTCTGCGCCTGAATGGCGTTGGCGACATCCGTTGCGGTCAGCCCCAGTTTCGCCATCTTGTCGGGATTCACCCACACCCGCATGGAATAAACGAGCGACGACCCGAGACGCGAATCCCCTATGCCCGGCAAGCTCCCCAGTTGATTCACCAGATTGATCTGCGCGTAATTGGCCAGGAACAGCGAATCGTAGCGATTGTCGGTTGAGATGAGACCTACGGCCATCAGGAACGCGCTCGAGACCTTCTTGACGACCACCCCCTGCCGCTGCACCTCCGGCGGCAGACGCGGCAGCGCAACGTTCACCCGGTTCTGCGTTTGCACCGTCGCCGTGTCGGGATTGGTGCCGAGCTGGAACGTCACCGAGATGGTCAGCGTGCCGTTATTGGCGCTGCTCGATAAGTAATACATCATCCCGTCGAGGCCAACCAGCTGCTCCTCAATCGGCTGCGCGACGGTTTTCTCCAGGTCCGTCGCATTTCCGCCGAGATACTGCGCCGTAATTTGTACCACCGGCGGCACGACCTCGGGATAGGTGGCAATCGGCAGGCTCGGAATCGCAACAGCGCCAAGGATAACGATCACAATGGCGATGACGATCGCAAAAACCGGACGGTCAATAAAGAATCTGGCCATCGCTCAATCGCCCTTCTTCGCCGCGCCCCAGGCCTCCTGCTGGCCCGCCGGAGCGCGGTACGGCTCCAGGCGCACCTGCATGCCTGGCCGCACCCGCAGCTGACCCTCCACCACAATGCGATCGCCAGGCTTAAGCCCCTGCTCGACAATCCAGTTCTCGCCCACGCGCTCCGCCGTCTTCACCACGCGCGCCTCGATCCGGTTGTCCGCCCCGACGGTGTAAATCGTCTGCATGCTCTGAATCTGCTGCACCGCGCGTTGCGGCACGACAATAACGTTCTTCCGCTCGTCGGTCTGGAAGCGAACCCGGCCAAACTGCCCGGGCAGCAGCGCATGCTGCGGATTCGGAAATTCGGCCTGTAGTTCGAGCGTGCCCGTCTTCGGGTCCACCTGGTTCAGAGCGTTCTCAATGCGGCCGCGATACGGAAACTCGCTGTTGTCAGCGAGCAACAGAGTCAGTTGCGGCGACGGCTCCGGCCCCTTGCCGCGCCGCCTCAGATACGCCAGATATTCCGCTTCGCTGACCTTGAAGCGCACCCAGATCGGATCCAGCGGAACAATCGTCGTCAACGGCTGCGCGGCGTTCGGAGTCACCAGGCCGCCCACCGGCGTGAGAGTGTCGCCGATCAGGCCGCTGATCGGAGCGCGGATGGTTCCGTAGTTCAGATTCAGCCGGGCGCTCTCCAGCGCTCCCTTCAGCGACTCGAGCTTGCCTTCCGCGGCTTGAATCTGGGTCTGCGTGTTGACGCGCGTCGTTTGTACATTGGCCTGATTCGCCCGCACCGCCGACTCAGCCGCCCGCAGCGCGGCTACCGCCGCATCCAGATCCTGCCGGGGCGCAGCGTCCTGCTCTACCAGCGGCTTGAGGCGGTCGTAGTCCTGCTGCGCCTTGATGCGGTTGGCCTCGGCGGCCGCAAGGTTGGCTTCGGCCTGTAACAGCGAGAGCTGCTGGCGGGCATACTCCAGATCCGCCTGGCTCTGTCTGACGTTGCCTTCGGCCTGCTGCACCGCGGCCCGATAGGGGCGCAAATCGAGCACGTATAGCACCTGGCCGGCCTGCACGTAGGAGCCCGGCTTGAATAACCACTTCTCGATATACCCTTCCACCCGCCCGCGAACCTCCACCATGTTCCGCGCATACGTCTGCGCGGGAAACTCCGAGAAGATCGGTGCGTCGGTCGCGCCCACCTGCATCACTTCCACCAGCGGCGCCGCGCCCGGACCCTGCGCCTGCGCCGCTTGCGGCTGACGTCCGCACGCAGCAGCCGCAAAAACACCCATTGCCGCAATAGTCGCCGGTATGAATCGATAAGTCATTCGCTTTTTTCTGATGTCGCGGTGATACCTCATCCTTCGGTCACGCGCCAGTTCACTTCCGCGCGGCCAATTCCGCGCAATAGCGTCGTTTGAAGAACCGCAAAATTGACAGGCGCTTCGCCGAGAACAAAATAATTGGATGCGGACGGCTTGCTTCCGGATGCAGCGCGCCCGAACAGCGCCCAGAATCGGCGCAACATCGGAGCCCGCCCGAGCGTCTTGACCATTGAAACCGCTGTTGCGGCGCGCCCCATGCTATGACCCAGCACACCCCGGAAAAAAATCAGCCGGCGCCCCTCGGGCCTGCCGGTCAGTACGATCCCATGGAGCAGAAGGCCATCGCCCAACTCGCCTACGAGTATTGGACCCAGCGCGGCTGCCCGGTCGGGTCTCCGGAAGAGGATTGGTATCGGGCCGAGCGCGAAATCAAAAAACACCGAGGCATGCTTCCGCCGCGCATACCGGAGTGAGGCGGATCAGACAGCGTCCGGGCCAGATCCCGCGCTCTGATATACCACGGCGCCTTCCACCCGCACCTCGCAAATGCTCTCCGGTCCTGCCAGAGTAAACAGCGCCCCCAGGATTCTCTCCGGCTCATGGGCGTTGCGCACGATCCCGGCCAGGGGACTGTCCTCGGGCGGCCGCAGATATACGAAATCGGCTGCCTTCCCCGGCTGAAAATCGCCGGTCTCGTGTTCGAGCGCGAGCGCCTCCGCGCCTCCGCGCGTCGCCAGATACAACAGATGCGCCGGCGTAAGGTTGTACCCGCCGGGCATGATGCGTTGCAGCAGATAGGCTTGCAGGGCTTCCTTGAACACTCCCGGGCCGGTCCCCGCCCCCACATCCGTTCCGAGCGCGCACCGCACTCCCGCCTGAATGTGGCGCGCCAGCGGGAACAACCCGCTTGCCAGCGAGGCATTGCTCGACGGACAGTGCGATACCGCCGAGCAAGAGGCCGCCAGACGCGCTAGCTCGTTCGGCGTCGCATGCACGTTGTGCGCCATCACCGCGCCTCGCCCGCACAGTCCATAGCGCTCGTAAACCGCTAGGTAGTCGCCGGCCCAGGGAAACAGTTGCGCCACACGCTCGATCTCCGCCGGGCTCTCGTTGAGGTGCGTCTCAAAGAGCAGGCCCTCAAACTCTCGCATCAGCGTCTGGCATACCTCCAGCATCGCTTCCGACGCCGACACCGCAAAGCGCGGCGCAACCGCGTAACTCAGCCGCCCCCGGCGGTGAAACCCCCGGATCAGCGCAACGCTCTCCCGATACGCAGCCTCCGGCGTCTGATGCAGTTCAGGCCGCAAATTCCGGTCGGATAACACCAGCCCGCTGGCGATCCGCAGACCCGAAGCGCCCGCGATCTCGAAAAACGAGACCATCGCCGGCGCGAAATGCGACCCGAAAACCAGCGCCGTCGTCGTCCCGTGCGACGCCAGCGCGCGTACAAATCCCCGCGCGATTTCGCCAGCATAGCTCGCATCGGCCAGCCGCGCTTCTTCCGGCAGCGCAAAACGCTCCAGCCATTCGAGCAGGGGCAGCCCCAGGCCGCCCAGCGCGCGCAGTTGCGGATAATGAACGTGCGTGTCGATCAGGCCCGGCAGCAAAAATCCGCCCCGCCAGTCCTGCACCGCAGCGGTCGGGTGCGCCGCGCGAACCTGGCTGTAGTCGCCGCAGACGACAATGCGCCCGCCTTGAATCAGAAGCGCTCCGTCGGAAAAGCACTCCAGCGCTCGCTCTTCGTAAAACGGATTGCGCGGGGTATGAAACAGCGGCGCCCGCAGCAGTTGAGCCTGCGCAGCGGATCTCACGGCAGCCGCTCCCTTGCCGCGCGCCGCCATCCCCGGGTCCGGGCCATGCTCTCCAGTTCAGCTTGCATCTTACACTGATCGCGCGCATACTGATCTGGATCGGCAGACAAACGTAGGCCCGCGTCGCCCCTGCTTCGCTGGCCCAGCCGCCGAGTCCTTCAACAAGATTCCGCGCGAGGGTCGTCGCCGTGACGAAACAAGAAATTATTCTGGCAAACCAAGAGTGCCTGTTCCCGTCCGTCTTCCACTATTACCAAGAGCCGCTGGTGTTGACGCGCGCAAAAGATCAGTTCGTCTGGGACGCCGACGGCAACCAGTACTTGGATTTTTTCGGCGGAATTCTGACCATCAGCGTGGGTCACTGCAACCCGAAGGTGAATGCAAAGGTCCATGCGCAGGTGGATCAGCTCCAGCACGTGTCCACGGTATTCGCCACCGAGCCTCAGGCGTCGCTTGCCCGCAAGATCAATGCCATCGCGCCTGGCCCAGGCTGGAAATCCTTCTTCACGAACAGCGGCACCGAGGCCAATGAAACCGCCATCCTGGCAGCCCGGTGCTACACCGGATCCACGGAGATCATCGCGCTCAGACATTCCTACCACGGCCGGTCCGCGCTGGCGATGTCCCTGACGGCCAACGCCGCCTGGCGTCTCGGCCCTCCTCAGGCGGGCATTGTCTATGCGCACAACGCCTATTGCTACCGCTGTCCCTTCGGTCTGCAATATCCTGATTGCGGCCTCCGCTGCGCCTGGGACGTGGAGGAATTGATCCGCACCACAACCTCCGGCCGCATTGCGGGCCTCATCGCGGAGCCGATCCAGGGCGTCGGCGGATTTATCACGCCTCCCAAAGAATATTTTCCAATTGTCGCTGAAATCGTCCGGAAATACGGCGGAATTTTTATCAGCGACGAGGTCCAGACCGCTTGGGGCCGCACCGGCCAGAAGTGGTGGGGCATCCAACATTGGGGCGTCACGCCGGACGTGATCACCAGCGCTAAGGGGCTGGCCAACGGACTTCCCATCGGGCTGACTTCGGCGCGCCCGGAGATCGCCGGCAGCTTGAAAGGCCTGACCATCTCGACCTTCGGCGGCAACCCTGTCGCCGCCGCCGCCGCCCGCGCCGTCATCGAGCTCATTGAGGAAGAAAACCTAGCGGCCAACGCCGCCGCAACCGGCGCCTATTTGCGCGGGCGTCTCGAAGAGCTCCAGCAAAAGCATTCATTAATCGGCGACGTCCGCGGCATGGGCCTTATGCAGGCCCTCGAGCTCGTCGAGGATCGCAAATCGAAGGCGCCGGCCGTCTCCGAAACCCTGCGTCTGATGGAGGCTGCGCGCCAGGAACGCATCCTGATCGGCAAGGGCGGCCTGTTTGGAAACGTCATCCGCATCTCGCCGCCGCTGAATATCACCACCTCCGATGTGGACGAGTTCATCGCTCGCCTCGACGCCGCCTTCACGCGCATCGGCGCCCCTCCGAGCGCTCCAAGCCCGCCGTCATCCCGGCATTCCCCAACCGGCATCCGCCCTTGAGCGCAGGAGCCGCCGGCGTCAACGCCCCGCGCCGCCTCCCGATGGCGCGCCCCCGGTTTGCCGTTCCCCGCGCTCTCGCGATACGCTACCTGGGATGGTCAGAGAAGGAGATCCTGCTCCCGATTTCGAAGTGCTGGATGATCAAGGCAAGCCCTTCCGCTTGTCGGACCTCAACGGCAAGGAGGTTGTCCTGTATTTCTACCCCAAGGCGGATACCTCCGGCTGCACCAAGGAGGCGTGCGAGTTTCGCGACGCCATCGGCAAATTCAAGCGCCGCGGCGTGGTCGTCATCGGCGTCTCGCCGGACAAGCCCACCGCGCAGGCAAAGTTCAAGGCCAAATATGATCTCTCGTTTCCTTTGCTGGCCGACACCGATCACAAAATCGCCGAGGCCTATGGCGTCTGGCAGGAAAAGAGCCTGTATGGAAAGAAGTACATGGGCATCGCGCGCACCACATTCGTGATTGATCGCCACGGACGCATAAAAAAAGTTTTCGAAAAGGTGAAGCCGGAAGGACATGCCGAACAGGTGCTCGCCGCGCTGTAGATGGCCGCCAATCTGCGCGCGCCTCCGGCTAAACTGGAGAGCGCAAACCCGGAGAGCGCATGCATACTGATCGGCGAAGATTCTTCCAGGCGGCGGCGACTACTGCCGTATCCGCCAGCCGCATCCTCGGCGCCAATGACCGGATCCGCCTCGGCGCCATCGGCGTCGGCGGCCGTGGAACCTACGACCTCGGACTCGCCGCCAAGGCCGACAATACCCAGATCGTCGCGGTTTGCGACGTATACGAACCGCGCCTGGCCGAAGTGAAGCAGCGCCTCGCTCCCCATGGCGCCGCATACGCCGACTACCGCGAACTGCTCGACCGCAACGACATCGACGCCGTTATCATCGCCTCCCCCGACCACTGGCATGCGCCGATGATCATCGACTCCATCCAGGCCGGCAAGGACGTCTACTGCGAAAAGCCCGTCTGCCATTCCATCGCCGAAGGCCAACGCCTGCTCGCCGAAGCCGCCGCTTCCAAACAAATTGTCCAGATCGGATACCAGCAGCGCAGCTGGGAGCACTTCAAGGAAGCGCAGCAGATGATTGCCTCCGGCAAGCTCGGTCGCGTCGCCCTGATCGTTTCCCACTGGTATCAGGGTTATCGCAAGCTCATGAGCAACCGCAAACCAGCCGACCCCGCCAAAATCGACTGGAACCGGTTTCTCGGCGACGCCCCGAAACAGCCCTTTGATCCCATCCGCTGCGCCTATTGGCGCTGGTTTTGGGATTTCGGCGGCGGCCATCTTACCGACCTGTTCAGCCATTGGGTGGACGTCATCCACTGGTGCATGGGAGAGGATACCCCGCGCTCGGCGCAAACGACCGGCGCGCGCAATGTGTTCCCCGAATTTGAGTGCCCGGACACAATCAGCGCCGCCTATGAGTACCCGGGCGGCTTCTGCGTCATCTACAATGGCTCGCTGGTCGGATCGCTCGAAGCGGGCGGCATCGTGTTCCATGGCAGTGAAGCCCTGATGCGTCTCAATCGCAGCGGGTTCGCTTACTGGGAGGAGGGCGCAGCCGCCTTCGAAAAGCCCGACCTGCCGCCGCCCAAAGCGTCCGCGCGAGCCACAGCCGACGGTACGATCGCGCACATGCAAAACTTCCTCGATTGCGTCCGGACCCGCGCCGCGCCCAATGCGCCGCTCGCCAGTTCCGTCGCGGCTGCGCGCGCCGCCCATATCGGCAACCTGGCGTATCGCGAGCGAACCGCCCGCTCCTGAATCCGGTTCGCCCTATTCCGCCCCCTCCGCAGCCTGTTTCAAACTCTGCGCCGCTCTCGCCCCGGTTTCCGCGCGAACTATACTGAGCGTATGCGGTCCGAGTGGATAGCACAACGCATGAACGACCCCGTGCGCACGCAAATGCACTATGCGCGCAAAGGCGTCATCACCCAGGAAATGCAGTACGTAGCGCAGCGGGAGCGCCTCGATCCGGAGCTCATCCGTTCCGAGGTTGCGCGCGGGCGCATGATCATCCCCGCCAACATACGCCACGCCAACCTGGAGCCGATGTGCATCGGCGTCGCCTCCCGGTGCAAAATCAACGCCAATATTGGAAATTCCAGCACCACCTCCAACATCGACGAGGAGCTCGAAAAGCTGAACTGCGCGATCCGGTTCGGCGCCGACACGGTCATGGACCTTTCCACCGGCGGCGACATCCCCCGCATCCGCCAGCACATCATTCAGAATTCGCCCGTGCCCGTCGGCACGGTGCCCATCTATGAAGCCCTTGCTCGCGTGCGCCGCGTCGAGGATTTGAATATCAATGTCCTGCTCGACGTCATCGAAGAACAGGCCGAGCAGGGCGTCGATTACATGACCATCCACGCTGGCGTTCTCGTGCAGTACGTGCCCCTCACCGCCAAACGGATCACCGGCATCGTCAGCCGCGGCGGCGCCATCCTCGCCGAATGGATGGTCAAGCATCACCGCCAGAATCCGCTGTATGAGAATTTCGAAGCCATCTGCAAGATTTTTCAGAAATACGACGTCAGCTTCTCCCTCGGCGATGGCTTGCGCCCCGGCTGCCTCGCCGACGCCAGCGACGAAGCCCAGTTCGCGGAGCTGAAGACGCTCGGCGAGCTGACGCGCAAAGCCTGGGAGTATGACGTCCAGGTCATGATCGAGGGGCCCGGCCATATCCCCATGGACCAGATTCAGATGCAGGTCGAAAAAGAACGCGAGTTGTGCGACGAAGCCCCGTTCTATACCCTCGGCCCCCTGGTCACCGATATCGCCCCCGGCTATGACCACATCACCTCCGCCATCGGCGCCGCCATGATCGGCTGGTACGGCGCTTCGATGCTCTGCTATGTCACGCCCAAGGAGCATCTCGGGCTGCCGAATCGTGAAGACGTCAAGGCCGGCATTATCGCCTACAAAATCGCCGCCCACGCCGCCGACATCGCGCGGCATCGGCCCGGCGCCCGCGACCGCGACGACGAGCTTTCCCGAGCCCGCTTCAATTTTGATTGGAAGCGTCAGTTCGAACTTTCTCTCGACCCCGAGACCGCTCGCGCCTATCACGATGAAACCTTGCCCGAGGAGGGCTTCAAGGAAGCCGCATTCTGCTCCATGTGCGGCCCCAAGTTCTGCTCCATGAACCACTCCGCGAAAACCTTGCAGTTCACCGAGGCGGAGGCCCAGGCCGTCGCCGCCGCTTCGCCTGGACTCGTCAGCATCGCTCATGTTGGACCCGGCCCAGCTTCGTCCTGACGACCGCGTCCTGTTGATCGGCATCCCCGATTTCGCCGTCATCGCCGAATGCGCCCGCCGGCTCGAGCGCGGAATCCTCGTGGCCATGGGCGAGGATGAGGCCGTCCGACAGGCGCGCAAGGCGGCCCGCCATCTCGAAAACGTCATGTTCGTCCCCGGCGCCCCCGATGAAATTCCCTGGCGCGATGGCTTCTTCACCCGCGTCATTGACCTGATCGGCGACTGGCCCGAACCTGAACGCGTTCGCTCCGAAATCGCCCGCGTCACCACCCCGGCGCCGAAGTAGCCATGCCGGACCGCCTATATCTCTCGCTCTGGCTTCGTGGCTTCAGCCCCGCCAATATGCTGCGGCATTACGAGAAGGCGCTCGCGCTGTTCCCCTTTTCGAAGCTGGCAAAGACCGAGTCGGCGCTTCGCGTTTACGCCGTCGAATACGCCGAGCCGCCCGCCGTTGAGGAGTCCTTTCCCGCGCCCCTCGACCCCGCCGCTGTCATCGAGCGCGCAAAGCGCTTCCTGAACGCCGATGCCTGCTATGAGCTCGACGCCGCCTGGGACCTCTGGCGCTGGGATCCCGGCGCCCGCGTCGACAACCAGCCGGAATCCGCCTGGCGGCTCGCCCCAAGCAGGGTGGTCATCTCCTGCTTCGGCCCGCAATTTGCGCGCGATTCCGACGAGCACCTGCTCTTCGATTTCGGCGTCGACGCCGCTTTCTTGCCCGTGCCGGACGCCCCGCAAGGCCTGCCTATGCTCCGCGCCAACGTGCAGAGCCTGCTCCGCCTGGTGCACGATCTCGACGATAGGCTCGCCGTCGAACGCCGTCTGCTGTGGTCTGAATCGGGCCAAAACTTCGCCGACAAACTGGGCGAAGCTCTGCGTTCAACCGAAAGTTAATCCGTCTTCCTAGCGAGCCGCCATATTCGTCTCAATGCCGCGGCCCGCGTGAGCGGCGTCGTTCGCAAACGCGTACCCCGGCTTCAGCTCGCAATTGAACGCCTGCGTGCGGTCCGCGCCCGTGTTGGAGCTGCACGTCGCCCACGAGAGCCGCAAACTCGGCCCCAGCGGAAAGATGATCTGCGATCCGTTTACCTCCGCTTCAATGCTCGGCCCCTGCGCTTCCGCCGGTAAGGTGAATGTCAGCGAATTGCCGAATATCGCGGGATACGCGTAGTGTATGACGTCGCTCGCCATGGTCCGCGTCACTTCCGCCTCGAGCAGATAGGTCACCGTGTCCGACCAGTTGAGCACCGCAACGCTGATCTTGCGGCCCCCCCGCGAGAATCCGTCGGCAATGACGGCCGTAAACGGGCACGGTCCCGCAATGCAGGATACCCGGGCGTTCCGGAATTGATTGCCTTCGCCCGCGTCCAGCGATGCCGACCCCGACCGCGCCTTCCATTTGCCGTCCGGCGAGCATGGAAGTTGTCCCGCGCACGGCGTGTTTCCAACATTCACAATCTCAAACGGCTTCACTGTGCTCCCCACGTTCGCCGTTGTCACGGTCTTTACCGCATACCGGACGCGAACGTCTGCGATCGTCGTGATCGCGCGCGCCGCCGCCGCGCGTTCTGCCGGCGTCATGCGGAGCACGTATAACCGGTCCGATGCGGTCGTCGTCAGATCCAGCGGTTCAAATCCCTCCCGCCGCGCCCGCAGTTGAATCGTGTCGCCCTCCTCCGCAGCCGGATGCAGAGTGAGCCGAAAAAATCCGGCGCCATCGGTTCGCGCCATCGTCGATGTACCGCCTCCTCCAACCGAAACCTCGGCATTCGCTATCGGCGTCTGTTCTTTGACATCGGCGTCCCGGCGGATCACGGCGCCTTGCAACGACGTGATCTGTCGCGCCCGCTGCACGCTCAACACCAACGCCGCCAGCGCGGTGATCCCCATTCCGCATGCGGCCGCAATCCCGATCTTCTGGCGCGGACTCATCTTCTGCTTCAAAGTCTATGACGCGCGGCAACCCGTCTGCTACGCTTCAACTAGTCCCTTCGCATTGCCCCGTAACGTGATTCACGCGGCTTGCGTTTGTCATCTAAGAAGAGGATGCGGAGATTGACCGCCCGCTCGCTCGAAATATCGAGGCGTTCCGCTCTTGCCTCGATCGCGCTGGCCCCCGCTTGGCCCCTGCTCGGCGCCGGCGACGATCCGCCCATCGTCGAGCCCGCCTCCCCCGTCCTGCCGGCCCTCTCCCCCGCCGACGACGCATTCCTCGAAGAGCTCGAAAAGGCCAATTTCCGGTTCTTCTGGGAGCAGGCCGATCCGGAAACCGGTCTGGTGAAGGATCGGTGCAACGTCCGCGGCGAGGATCGCACCGTAGTCTCCAGCATCGCCGCCACCGGATTCGGTTTAACCGCCCTCTGCATCGGCGAACAACGCGGCTGGGTCTCTCGCTCCGAAGCCCGCTCGCGAGTCCTCACCACCTTGAACTTCCTCTGGAAAAGGATGCCCACCCAGCGCGGATTCTATTACCACTGGGCCAATGTCCACACCGGCGAGAGAATCTGGGAATCCGAAGTCTCTTCCATCGATACGGCCATCCTGCTGTGCGGCGTGCTCACCTGCCGCGCACACTTCTACCATCGCGAAATCATGCAGCTTGCCAACGTCATCTTCAGCCGCGTCGATTGGACCTGGCTATCCGAAGATACGTCGCTGCTGCCGCATGGCTGGACCCCGGAAGTCGGATTCCTGCCCTACCGCTGGGATTCTTACAGCGAGCTGATGATGATGTATCTGCTCGGCCTCGGCTCGCCCACCAAACCCCTCCCCGTGCAGGCCTGGAACGCCTGGAAGCGGCTCACCTTTGAATATGACGGCATCCGCTATATCGGCTCCTTCGCGCCCCTGTTCGTCCACCAGTACGCCCAGGCCTGGTTCGATTTCCGCGGAAAGCGCGACCGCTACGCCGATTATTTCCAAAATTCAGTTCGCGCTACGGAGGTTCACCGCCGCTTTTGCCTCGAATTGCGCAAGCGATTTCCTGATTACAGCGACGATCTCTGGGGAATTACCTCCTCCGATTCCAAGAACGGCTACGTCGTCTGGGGCGGTCCGCCCGAAACCGGGCCGATCGACGGCACCGTTGTCCCCAGCGCAGCCGGCGGTTCGCTGCCCTTCCTGCCGCAGGCCACGCTCCGCGTCCTCAAGAACATCAAAAATAAATACGGATCCGGCGCCTGGTGCAAGTACGGATTCGTCAACGCATTCAATCCGCTGACAAATTGGTACGACACCGATGTCGTCGGCATCGACACCGGAATCACCATGCTGATGGCGGAAAATCTGCGGACCCAGTTCGTATGGAAGACGTTTATGAAAAACTGGCAGGTTCAGCGGGCCTTGCAGCGCGCCGGGTTCGTGTCGGTCCAACAGTAGCCGTTATCGCCGCACTTTCTTCAAAACGCGGTGCGCCGCCCCGATCACCCGCTCTTCCACATCCTCCGTATACCGGCCGGGCAGCCCGTAGTAGATCATCGCGTCCTCGGCTTCATAGCCGCCTTCGTCCAGCACCCGCCGCGACGGAATGTAGCTCATGACGACGTTCGAATATCCCGCCACAACCAGCGGCTCGCCCGGGAATTCGCGCTTGAGCCGCAGCGCGTAATCGACGACAACTTCACCGCCCAGCGCCACAATTGTCAGGCCGTTCAGCCGGATCGCCTGCGCCGGATACGCCACGGACGTGATCGGCGCGCCGCGATCATAATCCGCTAGCATGAGCCGGGCCCGCCGCTGCCGGAACACGTCCTTGCTCTCGGCTTCCTCCTCGAACTGCTTGCGTGAGTGCGGCGCAAATGTGAGCTCGATCGATTCATAAGCGGTGCGCATGGGACCTTTGACGCGCGACATGGGCCGCTTCATCACCTCCTCCACCGCGCCGGCCAGCTCCTCGCCGTACCGTTCGGCCAGCTCCCGGCTGCTGCGCGGATTGGGATTCTGGTCGCCGCCGCACAGCATCAGAAACAATGCCGTCGCACCCGGATGCGCGCGCTCCACCGCCGCCTGCGCGAAGCCTGCGTAATCGCCGCTGATCTCGTAGAACTCGGCCGTCAGCGTCGTGTTGTGGCACCCATAGCCGAACAGAACAGCCAGTAGACTGCCGTCCTCCCGCTCCACGCGTAACACCGGCACGGAGTGGTCCACCGGCGCCGGCGCATCCTTGCCGAGATCATGGAGGCGTGCGGCGCGCCGGTTAATCGCGAATCCCGCTTCCCCCTGGCCATAGCTCAGGCGCGCCGGCGTCAAAGCGCCAAGCGCGTCGCCCGCGACTTTCACCAAATTGTCGATCAAGGCGCTCGAATATTCCGCCAGCCGCCGCTGCTCTTGATCGCTGAGATCCAGCATCACCTTCAAATTCGGCCAGATCATCGGACCCGTATGCGTGTGCGACGAGTTGAACAGAATCTGCGAGCGCTTCACGCCGTACCGCGCTCCGAGTCTTCGCGCCGCCTCGTCGGAAACCTCGCGCGGCAACCCGATCAGATCGGTCGTGACAATCACGACGCGGCCCCCGCGCCCGTCGTCGATCGCGAGCGCTTTCGCATACAGATCCATCAGCACGGCGTTGGCCGGGTGCGTGCGCGCCGCATACCCGGAGAGCCAGACCGGCAACGGCGGCGTGATCTTCACCCGCGCCGCGCCCGCGCGCAGGGCCGGAGCGCCGTAATCCGCTGCCGCGCCAGCCAAAAGTAACACCGCAACTGCGAGTCGTGTTCTGGTCATCAGCGCCCCACGCCGGGATTGCCGGTAGGCGGCGGCGCATGGTCCTCCGCCCCCGGCGGCCCCAGCACCTCAGTCAAAATCGGCTTCAATGCGTCGGCCCAGATCTGATACGCCTTCACCGTCGGATGCAGCTTGTCGGCGTTCATCATCCCCTCCAGCAGCCTGCCCTGACCATCTGCCAGCCTGCCGTTGATGGAAAGATACCGGATCGCGCCGCCGTCGGCCAGCTTCGCCAGATTCTCATTCACCTCGTCGATAACCCGCATCGCTTCCATGTCATCATTGCGCGGCAGAATGCCGGTCACAATGATCTTCGCCTCGGGCGCCTTGCTGCGAACCGTTGCGACGATCGCCTCAATTCCCTTGGTGATCTCGCCCGCGCTCGTATGGCCGTCGATATTGTTCGTCCCGGCCAGCAAAACAACGACCTTCGGGTGGACGTTGTCCAGCTCGCCATGATTCAGCCGCCACAGGATGTTCTGCGTCCGGTCGCCGCCCCAGCCGAAGTTCGCCGCATTCCATCCAAAAAAGTTTTTCCTCCAGTTGGCGAGCAGCTCTGGATAATCGGTCGCTCCCCACCGGCGTACGATCGAATCCCCCAGAAAATACACATCAATGCCGCCCCGGGCGGCTTTCTCCACCAGTTGCGCATGCGCCGTCAGCGAGTTTGCATCCGTGCGCGGAACGGCGACGTCGGCTGGAATCTTCGGCGGAGGCGGCGCCGTGTAGTGGATGAACTTCGACGCCCACGGGATAAAGTATTTCCAGTTGGGCCCGTCCGTATGGCCGCCGTCATGTTGGCGCCAGGCAAGCTGCCCATCGAGCAGCGGCGTATTCACCGGCGGCATCTTCGCCGTCCGGTAGTCGTCGCCCACCCCGAGATCTTTGGCCCCCAGCAATCGGAACACGCGGCCCGCCGCCACCGCCGCCATGAAGCTGCCCTGTTGATCCAGCCACTTGGCGTCGCCCTTTTCGGGAACGCCATAGCTGATGAAGGTCAGCCGCGGCGCGCACAGCGCGATCAGTTCATGCGCGTCCACCGGAAGATCGCCCGCGTTCTTGCTCCCAAATACCGCATCCGACGCGCCGTATTTGAGAAAGTTCCCCGCCATCCAGTGATACTCGCCCACTCCCGTCAGGTTCTCCACCGCCTCCCCAAAGTTGCGGCGGTGCGGTTTGGCCCCGCCCTCGCCGGAGGACCCCACCAGCGCCATCGCGAACCGCGTGTCGAAAGCCATGGTCGCCAGCGCCGCTTTTCCAAAGCGCGAGACCCCTTCTATCCCCACGCGCTTGGCATCAACCGCCGGATCCGTTTCCAGATAGTCGAGCGCCCGCGAGGCGCCCCACGCCCAGGCGCGCAGCGCGCCCCAATCCTCCGGCTTGCGCGGCCGGCCTCGGTTCGCAAGACCAATCACGCCCTTCGTCAGCCCCGCCCCGTTGTCCGCCTGTATGCTCGCAGGATTCAGCAGCGCGTAACCCCATCCGGCGGCGATGAGCTGTAGCGCCGCCGGCGGATCCGGCCCGGCCATCCGCGCAAACCGCGCAAACGCCGCCGGAACCGGCGCCGAAGGCAGCGCCGCCCGGCCAAACAAAATCATCAAGGGAACTGGCTTCGTGATCCATGCCGGCGTCACCACCACCAGCTCGATATTCACCTCGATCGCGGGATAGGCGCTGTTGTCCGCATGACCCCTCAGCTCTCGCGCAATCACCGGATACGGCCCAACCGCATCGTTGACTCGCTTCGTTACTTCCCACCGGATCCGCGGCGCGTTGGGCGGTACGCGACCGAACACCTCCCGCTCAAAGTCCTCCACAATTTCGGGACGGCGCTCCTTCCACCACATCTCCGGCGTGCGGACAACGCGGCCGTCCTTCAGCCTCAAAACATCGGGATAGTCCGGAAACGGATTCGCTTTGCTCTCGTCGTAGTTGGCGTGATTGGGCGCGTTCTCATTGCCGCTCGGCCCCGGCCGCAGCGCCCGGATGCCTAACTGCTCCATCATGTTGCGATGATCGTCGTTGGCCGTCCATTGCGACGTGTCCGGAGACGTCTGCGCCGCGGCCAAAGCCGCAATCACCAGCCCCGTGCAGATTCTTGAAGCTGCTGCGCCCCTCACAGACGCGTTCCTCCGCCGTCGCTTACGCCCGCGCCAGCTCGCTGGCGTGTTGCTTGATCTTGCGCACCGCCTCCACAATCTGCTCCATGTCCCTCCGGCTCCCGAGCAGTTGGTTCTGCGTCAGCCATACCGCTTCGCTGCACAGCCGGTCGTTGGCCGGAAGCTGGTTCCGCTCGAACCAGTCCGCCAGACGCTTCTTGCCGTAGATCATCTGATATCCCCGCGTCGCGAACGTGTTCCGCAGGAAGGGCTCCTTGTTCAGCGGCGAGTAGCCGCCCGAAGCCGGCACGCCTTCCGCCGCCAGCGCCTTCAAAAACCTCGCGCGCGGCAGGCCGGCGAACTGCTCCGCATCGTAGCGCATCATGTACAGGTGATACGCATTTCGCGTGCATCCTGCATAGGTCCGCGCGGGCGTCAGCCCGCCCAGCTCGCGCAGCATGCTGCTGAGATACGCCGCGTTCTTTTCGCGCGTCTCATACTGTTGTTCGAGCCGTTTCATTTGCGAGAGCAGAATCGCCGCCTGGAATTCCGTCATGCGCGCATTGAAGCCGCTCTGCTGGTAGGAAAAGTCGGCCCCCGCCTGCCGGCGCCCCCGGCTGTTGTTATGAAAGGCGTAGCAGCGCTCCGCCATCTCCGCGTCGTTGGTCAGCACCGCGCCCCCCTCGCCCGAGTTGAGATTCTTGCTGGCCTGGAAACTGAAGCACCCCGCCTTGCCAAAACTGCCCGTCCGCTTGCCGCGCCACTCCGCCAAATGGGACTGGCAACTGTCTTCAACAATCGGCAAACCGCGCTTGTTCGCGATCGCCTGCACCCGCTCGACCTCGAAGGTCGCGCCCCCTAGGTGCACCGGCATGAGTGCGGCCGTGCGATCCGTAATTGCTGACTCCAGCGAGGCCGGGTCGATCTGAAACGTCTCCGGATCCGTGTCCGCGAACACCGGCAGCGCGTAATGCTGAAGAATCACGTTCGCGCAGGCGACAAAGGTGTACGCCGGCAACACCACCTCGTCGCCCGGCCCCACGCCCAGCGCCGATAACGCCGTAAACAGCGCGGTCGTGCCGCTTGATGTGGCCAGGCAGTGCCCCGCGCCCATCAGCGATGCGTACATCGATTCGAAGCGGGACACTGCGCTCCCGTTCAGCCGTCCCCACCGGCCGCTGCGCACCACTTCAAGCATCGCGCTGTCTTCGGCCTCATCGTGTACAGGCCAGCCCGGGAAACGCGTCGCCCGCACCGGCGTCCCCCCCAGGATCGCGGGCTTCTCGCTGACTGCGGCTCGGCATAGCGCCGGCGCCGCCGCCGCGCTCAAAAAGCCCCGCCTCGAAACCGGCGGTCGCAATGGACTCTTCATGATGAATCTCCGGCGGCGCATGCACAACGCCGCGACAGTCAGCATATCGCGTTCCGAGCCGCCCGGGCGCCGCCTGCCGGATTGCGCGGCGCTCAGCTCGAACCGGCGCGCCGTTCGTTTCACAGCCCGCGCTGCGATAGACTGGCAGTCTGGATGCACACCCGCCGGATCGCAGCCTTCCTGCTAGGCGCCTGGCTGCTCGGTTCCGTATTGATGGCCGTCGTCGCCTTTGAAATCTTCGGGGTAATCGATCGGGTTCTCGCCGCTCCTGCGCCCGCCGCGCTGATTGCCAGAATCGGCGCCGACAACGCCCGCCGCCTTCTGCTCTACTACGCCGCCTCCTGCAATCACATCATTCTCAATTACTGGGAATGGGCGCAGGTGGCCTTCGGAGTCGCTCTCGGCGTTACCTTATTGTTCGCCCGCTATGTCAGCCGCATCGCCGCCGCTGCCTCCGCCGTAATGGTGCTCCTGGTCTTGTTTGTCCATTTTGTCATCGCCCCGGAGCTTGCCTTCGTGGATCGCAGCCTCACCGCGGATCCGGCCCTCCGCCGCAACGCCGGAATGCTCGGCGGCGTGTATTCGGCCCTCGAACTCGTCAAATTCCTGATCGGCGCGGCGCTCTCCGCCTACCTGTTTGCGTTTAAAAATGGCTCGCGCCGCCGCGTCCGGCGTGAACTCGATGCCATCGATCCCGCCAGCCTTCGGACAGATTAGGATCTCTGGGCTAAACTCCGCCTCAGTCCCGCTATACCGCCAGCCCGCGAGCCCGTAGCGCCTCGTTCAGCAGCGCCGCCAGCTCCTCCCGCGTGAACTCGAACTTCTGCTGCGCCGCGCCCAGATCCTCCGCCACAACCGGAAAGCCAGGTTCCACTTCCGCCCGCGAGTTCACCCCGTACCGCGCTCTGGACTCCAGCAGTTGGTCCACCTCGCGCCGCGACAGCGCCTTCGGACCGCCCAGCATTTCTGCAATAAACGCGATGCGCGCGAAATGTTCCACCGTTTCCATGCGGAAAAACGCTTTCCACGCGTCCTCGCCATAGCAGACCGCCCCATGATTTTGCATCAGAATCGCGTCGTATTTTGGAATGTACGGCAACATTCCTTCCGTGAGCGCGGGCGTTCCGGGCAGCCCATATTCGGCCAGCGGCACGCATCCCAGACGAATGATCACCTCCGGAAGCAGCGCCACGTTCAGCGCTCTGCCCGCCGCCGCAAAACCAGTTGCCACCGGAGGATGAGCGTGCACCACGCCCCCCACGTCGGGACGCATCTCGTAGATCGTCACATGCATCGCGATCTCGGTCGTGCGCTCCCGCTCCCCCGCGATCTTTTCCCCCTTCATCGTGCAAATGATGAGGTCCTCGGGCTTCATCATGCCCTTGCTGATCGCCGTCGGCGTGCACAGGATGCGGTCGTCGCCCAGCCGCATGCTGATATTGCCGTCATTTGCCGCAACCCAGCCCTTCTGGTATATGAGCTTGCCGATTTCGACAATATCCTGCCGGTATTCCGCTTCCGTCTTCGACATCCGAATTCTCGATTGTATCAGGCGGCGCGGAAGCGCCTCGCCCCAGCCGAGCTCCGCCGCGCTTGCATGCCCGGTGTCAGCCGCCGCGCGCCCGGCCAGCGGATTCAAATTCTTGCCTTCGCTTTCTTTTTGCGGCCGCGCCGCGGTGCCGTTCACAGCCTTCGAAATTTTTTCTAATCCGTTGTAAATAACTGCACTTGCGCCATAATGACGGCGTCTTCAGGAAGCCGGTTTTTCACCTCGCCTGCAACAATAAAAGCGGAATGGCAACCAGCGCACAAATCCTCGCCAATCGCCAGAACGCTGCCCTCAGCACCGGGCCGCGCACGCCGGAAGGCAAACAAGCTTCCGCCGCCAACGCCGTCAAGCACGGACTCTCCTCGCAATTTGCGGTCCTGCCTCACGAAAACCGCGAAGAATTCGAAGCCCTCCGCGCGTCTTTCCGCGCCGAATTCGAGCCTCGCACCCCCAACGAGGAGTTCCTGGTCGAGCAGATGCTCCACGCCCGCTGGCGAATCGCACGGATTTATCGCCTCGAAGCCGCAGTGTTTGAGCAGTTGGCCGAATCGCAGACCGGCGAATCCGCCGACGCGCGCATCGCCGCTGCGCTCATTCAATCCAGCGGGCTCGGCGCTCTCAACGTCTTACAACGCTATCTG
>Ga0070740_10000926_pt1 | contig 46748 bp, 36 predicted proteins | sample Coa_R2_FD_67286 | JGI IMG/M metagenome (GOLD analysis project Ga0070740, IMG submission 67286) | Surface soil microbial communities from Centralia Pennsylvania, which are recovering from an underground coalmine fire - Coalmine... | ecosystem: Environmental > Terrestrial > Soil > Unclassified ... | reverse complement strand
GTTGAACCAGTGCGGCATGACCTTGTATCCGTTCAAAGGCGCGCTGTACATCGGCACGGGCATCCAGGGCGGCGGCGTCGATCACGCCAACAAGATCGGGCCGGGGGCAGCGGAATTGATCCGTTTGAACGAGGACCTGTCCTGGGACCTGGTCGTCGGTGAGCCGCGCGATACGCCCGACGGGCGCAAGCAACCGACATCCGGCCGCTATCCCGGGTTCGACAATTACTTCAACGGTTATTTCTGGCGCATGTGCGAACACGACGGCTGGCTTTATCTGGGCACATTCGAATGGAGCAGCACACTCGGCTATGTCAATCGCAGCCGCTGGTCGGGCGCTATGACGAACATCATCGGACGCGTCGGTCCACAGAACATCCTGGAATACGGCTCCGGATTCGACCTCTACCGCAGCCGCGACGGAGACAACTGGGTTCCGGTCACCACCAACGGAATGGGCAATCCGTACAACATGGGGATGCGCACCATCACCTCGACGCCGCACGGCTTGTTCATCGGCACCGCGAATCCGTGGGGACCGAAGATCATGCCGTTGGACGGGCGCGACCGTTACGTCGACAACCCGCGCGGCGGATGTGAGGTGTTCTTCGCGAAGAACCTGCCCTGAATGGCTGCTAAGCCCGACGGTGTGCGGGTTTCATGGCGCGCAAGGTAAGTTGCTATGCTCCCCGCGTCACCGTGCCAGCGAATCGAAGGAGGCGGTTTATGCTGATATCCTCGAATGTCAAAACCACCGTTACGGCGCTGCTGCTCGGCGTCATGATCTCGACTTCGGCGGGAGCCATGCAAGGTCTTTTCAGGAATCGAATGGGTCGCGGCGCGCTCGGACAGCGCGGCATGCAGGGGCAGCGCGACAACAAGCCGATCACCTTGCCCGCCGGCGCGCGGCTGGTGCAGAACGTCTCTTATGGGTCCGACCCGAAGCAGACGATGGACGTGTACATTCCGGCGAATGCGCACAACGCGCCGGTGATCTTCATGGTGCACGGCGGCGCCTGGATGATCGGCGACAAGGCCAATTCGGGCGTGGTGCAGAACAAGATCGATTATTTCCTGCCGAAGGGCTATGTCTTCATCTCGGTGGGCTACCGGCTGGTACCGCAGGTCGGCGTGATGACTGAAGCCGACGACGTCGCGCACGCGCTGGCCTATGCGCAACAGCATGCCGCGGAGTGGGGCGGTGATCCATCGCGCTTCGTGGTGATGGGGCATTCCGCCGGCGCGCATCTGGTCACCCTGATCACTTCCGTGCCGAGCATCTGGCGCAATGCCGGCGCGCAGCCCTGGCTCGGCACCATCGCGCTGGACAGCGCCGCGTACAACGTGGTCAGCATCATGAGTTCCCAGCATCAAGGATTTTATGACCGCGTGTTCGGCAACGATCGCAGTTTGTGGGAAGAGGCCTCGCCCACGTTGCGCCTGCAGAGCGCGCCGCCGCCCATGCTGCTGGTGTGTTCATCGTTGCGCGACAACTCCTGCGATCAAGCCCAGGCATTCGCGGACAAGGTCAAATCCTTGGGCGGGCGCGTAAACGTCGTATCGATGGCGATGCGCCACAGGGACATCAACGTGGACGTCGGCACGGAGTCCGCCTACACCGGCGACATCGACAATTTCGTGCGCTCGCTGGGATTGAACTGAGCGAAGCCGAGCGGAAGTTCAGCCTGCTTCGCATATCACCAAGTTCTCGCCTTCGAGCCTGACCGGCTCGGAGGCGAGCTGTTTCGTCGTCGCCATTTCCATCAGGTCGAAGCCGAAGCCTGCGAGATATTCGCGCATGGCGGGCGGCTCAAGGGCCCAGGAAAAAGGCTCCCGTTGCGCTGCCAACCAGCGTTCGATCCACCAACTGCAAGGCCTGAACCCCTTGGTGCCATCTACCCAACGCGTCATGAAACTGAAAAGAATCCGCATCTTGTCAACTGGCGCCGCGCGTAGCTGCGCGAAAACTCGCGACACTGTGGTGGGTTGCAGGTACATCAGGACGCCTTCGGCAATGAAGATCGCGGCGCGCCTGTCCAGCGGCAGTTTCGAAATCGATTCGATGCCAAGATCCAGCGCCACAAATCGCAGACTATCGGGCAGCGCCGCGCCGGCTCTCGTCAGGGCACGAAGCTTCGCCGCTTGAGTGTCGGGATGGTCCGCCTCGATTACCGCGAGAGCGGGGTGAACTCAGTGGACAATCGCAATCCGAGCGTGTCGAAACCTGCGCCCAGTATCACGATCTGTTTGAAACCTTCAGCAATCGCAGCTCGGCAGCGTACTTCAATCCAGCGCTTGCGATGCCAGTAATGCGAAACGATACCGGGCAATGTGAGCCTCTCCAGACCGCGCCAGACCGGCCGCAATACAGGAGATGCGGCGGCGCTCGCCAACCAGCGATCGCGGCGGCTGCCGGACAACAACTGGCTGCAGAGTTCCGCTGCACCGGGCGAGACCCGCGCGGCGGTCCGCGGATCGCTTGCCAAAAGGATCGTGGCGGCCGCAATGACCTTCGCAGTTGTGCTCGCGTGCTGCGGTCTCATTCTCGACTCGCCATTGTTGCGAAGGCCTCGCGATAATGCAGATACCACTCGCTGATGAACAACTCTTCCGGATCGTGCTCGATTTTCAGCGACAGCCATTCGCGAAATCTTGGGTAGCACATTTCCACTTGTGCTGTGGATGCGTAGCGGTGATAGGTCAGGAAGAAACTGCCATCGAGCTTGGCGGCGATGTTTATGAGCATGCGGAAAGTATCCGCCGTGCGCCGCAGGCCGACCTCGGTGTGCGGCGTGCGCAGGTTGAAAATCACACAGGCGAAATCGCCCTTGGCCCACGGCAGAAACGAGACTGTATCGCGCGAGATCGCGCGGATCGTGCCGTAGATCACCTCACTCCCGAAGTCGCGCAAAGCAATGCGCGCACTCTCCATGAAATCCAGCAGTCGGTCGCGTGGGACATAGTGCTCTCCGATTACCAAAGTCTCCTTGAGCGGTGACGAGGCAGTTGCCGCACTCTGTTTATCGAGGTATTCGGCATAACTCGGGATATAGGTGCTTAACTGCATTTCGTCGGACCAATAGTGGTTGCCGTTCGTACTCAAGTAATGTTGAGCGTACAGTTGGAATGCTTGCCGCTTGTTCTCATGGGCGAGTTTCAATAATTGCAACCAGTCTTCCGGCTTCAAATCCGCGCTCGTTTCGGCATCGCCAGAATCCGCTTCGGAAGGTTTGTAACAGGCGAAAACGCCGCGGCGCAGAAAGCCTTCGTCGTTTGCGTCTATGGCGAATTGGAAGTCGCCGAACAGACAGCCGTCCGCCGCACGCCGATATACCGCCGCCATCGCATCATCCAGGTCAATGATGTCCACCAGACGCTTCAGGCGTCGCCTGGGCGCCAGTCGCAATGTCGACGAGTAGATGACCCCGAACAGCCCGAATCCGCCGACGACCAGCGAAAACAGTTCGGCGTTTTCCTCCCGGCTGCAGATGTGCACATCACCATATGCATCGACAACAGTGATGTCCTCGATGTCGTTGCCGATCGGCTGCATGAGCAGGCCCCGACCATGCGCGTTGGCGGAAATGGAGCCGCCCAAAGTGACGACATCCACCCCCGTTTGCTTTTGCCGGATGCCCCAAGTGCCTGCCGGTCCGGGCGGCATGGCTCGCGTCGCGGCGATGATGTCGGGCCAGGTTGCGCCTGCTTCGATGTGCAACAGGCCTCGCCGGGAATCCGCCTGCAGCAACCGGTTCATCGCGGTGGTGTCGATGTGCACGGAACCTGCTGCGAACTGCTGCCCGCCCATCGCGTGACGGCCACCTGCGATCGAAATCTTCGCGCTTTCGGCGCGCGCGCGGCGAACTACAGCCCGCAACTCGGGCAAATCGCGTGGTCGCTCGATGCGCACGACCTGAGTCGCGTTCAGTTGCGAATGTACGTCATTCAAAATCACCCAACCGCCTTTGCGCAGAGCGCATCAAGGCCCGGTCTGCAGGATCATCCGGTATTTTTCCTGTCCAGGCAGCAACGGTGTCGGCCGGCCTTGCACCCAGTCCTCATGACCCGCGCCGAAGTACGGTGTCAAGGGGTTATCAGCCTGGCCTGATGGCATTTCGAGGATGCCGTGCGCTTCGTCGCCCGGCGCCACGACCAGCCGCATCGAAGCGCCGAAGCTCGGATGCAGCACGCGCGGCATGTCGCGATCGCCCGGCAGCGGATCGGCGGGCATATCAATGGCGCTGGCGAGAAAGGCGGGCAACGCCACCGCGAGCGGGTGGTCAATTTTCGCCGTGTTGAACGCACCCCAGGGTTTCGCTGAAAGCGGGCCGGGAATTTTTGCGAGTTCATCCGCGACTTCTGCGGCGCTGTGCAGCAACAAGTCGTTCCAGTCCTTGTATTTCGGATCGAGCAGCCACGCCGGCTTTTGCGCGATCATCGTCCACACCGCGTACTCGCCGACTTCGCGGCTGGGCCAGTCGAAATCGGCACTCTTCTTTTTCGCGAGCGCAGCGAACGGCGCCAGCATATTTTCGCGCACGCGATCATGGAACATGCGCACGATGCGATAGCCGACGCTGTCAGCCGCGGCGCGCGCCTGCCATTGTTGAACGTATGGTTTCAACGCGATCAGTGTCGGATCACGCGCAGTCGAAAGCACATCCATCAGCAACTTCTGCCACCGCACCAAAAACAGCGCGCGATTGTCGAGCTGGATCTCCAGCAGGTCGCGAGGCGCGAAATGCTCGCGGCCTGCGAGGTCGTCGCGGATCTGCTGCGCGCGCGCGCCCTGGTCGTAACCGCCGTTGCCCAGCAGTTGCAGCGCGCCGTCGTCCACCAGCTGCTGATTGGCCGTCCACAATCTTCCATCGGGTGGATCGATGATCTGCGGGTCCTGCGCGGGCGTGGCGAAACCGGTCCAGCCGGTACCGGGAATGCTCCAGTCAGAGGGAACCGAAGGGTCGAATCCGTTGCGCACGGGAATCGCGCTGCCGGCGATGCTCCAGCCGATGTGGCCTTGCGAATCCGCGACGACGAGATTCTGCGGCGGGATGCCGATCAGCGGAGCCCAGCCCAGCGCGTCTCCGACGCTGCGCGCGTCTTCCAGTTTCACCAGATCGAGATTGACGGCACGCGGCAGGTGCGCGATCCACGCCAGTGCCAGCGGCGTGCCGTCGACATCCCTGGCCATGATCGGACCGAAGATCGTGTCTTCGACGAGCAGATGGCGATCGGGTGCGCCGTGCACATGGATGATTTCGTCGTGACGTTCGATCGCGGCCCAGCCGTTCGCGGTCTTGTAGCGCGACGGATCTTTCGGATCGCGCAACACGCGCACCCAATCCATCCAGTCGCCTTCGGAATTGGTGAAGCCCCACGCGACCCGGCCGTTGCTGCCGATCACCAGCGCGGGTGCGCCGGGCAGGGTGACGCCGGCCAACTGACGCGTGCGATGCGGATCGGCCGGATCCGGATACCGCATGACTGCGCGATACCAGATATCGGGCACACGCAGACCCAGGTGCGGATCGTTGGCGAGCAGCGCGGTGCCGCCCGTGAGTGCGCCGGACACGGCGAAGCCGTTGCTGCCGATGCCGCTGTCGGCGCGATCGGCGGCAATGACGGCGGCAAGGCCGCTCTTCTTCGCGGTCTTGTCCGGTTCCAGTTTGCGCAGATCGAACACGTTCGCATCCGGCATCGGCGCCGCCGCGCCGACTTCTCCTCTGAGCGGCGCTTCCCATTGCGGATCGGGTGCGAGCAGGAAATCGGCGAGCGCTTTTGGAACAGCAGAGCGCAGCCGCGCAATGTTCAATTCGCGCTCGTTGCCGCCGTCCTGATTGAGATCGAGATACATCGAATCGATCGCGAGGAGGGAATCCTCGGCACGCCACAGCTGCGGCGTCGCACGCAGCAACAGGTATTCCCACGGCCGCACCTGCAGCGCATTCAAACCGGCATTGACGCCGCGCGTGTAAGCGTCCAGCAGCACGCGCTGGGCAGCGGGCAACTGCGAAAGCTGGATTTCCGCCAGGGCGCGGAAGCGGTGCCGACGATGGTTCTCGTCCACCTTCAGCGCTGCCGCGCCGACCAGTTCCGACAACTCGCCCGCGGCATTGCGACGCAGGAGATCCATCTGGAAGAAACGTTCCTGCCCGTGCAGGAAACCGAGCGCGAAGGCGAGATCGTCGCGGCTGTGCGCCGTGATCGTCGGTGTGCCGCGCGCGTCGCGAGTGATTTCCACCGGCGCGGACAAACCGCGCAGCGCGGCAGTGCCGTTCAATTGCGGCACGCTGCCGCGCATCAGCAGCCAGCATGCGAGGCATGCAAGTGCGATCAGCAGCAAAAGTGTGGCGAGAATGCGTGCGAACCAGCGCATGCGGTTGTTCCTCTGGATGCCGTAACTCGTCATTCCGGCGAAAGCCGGAATCCATTTGCTTTCCAATCACGCAGCAAAATCAAGATGGATTCCGGATCGCCGCTGTGCGGCGTCCGGAATGACAATCAAGTGGTCTCGATTCGTTCCACACGCCGCAACCCGCGCGGCAGCAATCCGCCGCGTTGCGCGCGGCTGCCGCCGTATTCGACCAGGTCGGACCATCTCAACGTCAGCTTGCGCGCGCCGGCGTACAGCGTGACTTCCCCGGAGTCTTCCGCGACGGTCGCGATGCCGGCCACACGTTCTTCGCCGGATTGCAATTTCGCTTTCGGAATCTCGATCAGCTTGTTGCCGCGGCCACGATCGAGTTCCGGGAGATCGGCGACGGAGAACATCAGCAGATGTCCTTCGCTCGTGACCACCACGATGCGATCGCGCGCGGGATCGGCGACATAGGCTGGCGCCAGCACGCGCGCATCGTCATCGACATTCATCACCTGCTTGCCGGCTTTCTTGTTGGCGAGCAGCGCTTCGAATCGCGTGACGAAGCCGTAGCCCGCGTCCGTCGCCAGCACCAGACGCGTGTCGTTGTCGCCGATCGCGATCGCGTCGAAGCGCGCGCCGGGCGGCGGCGTGAAGCGGCCGGTCAGCGGTTCGCCGTTGCCGCGCGCGGACGGGAGCGTATGTGCTGGCGTTGAATAACTTCTGCCGGTGTTGTCGATGAACGCGACCTGCTGCGCGCTGCGTCCGCGCACGGCGGCGAGAAACGCGTCGCCTTCGCGATAGGACAGCCCGCGCGCATCGACATCGTGGCCCTTGGCTGCGCGCGCCCAGCCCTTCTGCGACAGCACGATCGTCACCGGTTCCGAAACGACCAGTTCGCTTTCGTCCAGCGCCTGCGCCGCGGCGCGCGCGACCAGCGGCGAGCGGCGCGCGTCGCCATACTTCTCGGCGTCGGCTTTCAGTTCCTGTTTGATCAGTGTCTTCAAACGCTGCTTGGATTTCAGCGTGACTTCGATCCTGGCGCGTTCCTCTTCCAGTTCGTCGCGCTCGGCATTGAGCTTCATCTCTTCCAGCCGCGCCAGTTGCCGCAGTCGCGTTTCCAGGATGTAGTCGGCTTGTTCTTCGCTGAGTTTGAAGCGCTTGATCAGCACGGGCTTCGGCTCGTCTTCCGTGCGTACGATGCGGATCACTTCGTCGAGATTCAAAAACGCTATGCGCAGACCTTCCAGCAGATGCAATCGCCGTTCAACCTTTTCCAGCCGGAACTGCAACCGGCGCGTCACCGTGCTGCTGCGGAAGCGCAGCCATTCCTCGAGGATCTGCTTCAGCGTCTTGACCTGCGGCCGGCCATCCAGCCCGATCATGTTGAGGTTGACGCGATAACTCCTTTCGAGATCGGTGGTGGCGAACAGGTGCTGCATCATCGCGTCCACGTCCACGCGGTTGCTGCGCGGAATCAGCACCAGGCGCACCGGATTCTCGTGATCGGACTCGTCGCGCACGTCTTCCAGCATCGGCAGTTTCTTGGCGCGCATCTGCTGCGCGATCTGCTCGATCACGCGCGCAGGCGAGACTTGGTGCGGCAATGCTGTGACCACGACGTTGTCGCGCTCCTGGACGTAAACCGCGCGGCAGCGCACCGAGCCATTGCCGGTCACGTACATCGCAAGCAATTCATCGCGCGGCGTGATGATTTCTGCCTGCGTCGGAAAATCCGGACCGCGCACGTGTTCGCACAACGCGGCGATGCTCGCTTCCGGTTCGTCCAGCAGGTGGATGGACGCGGCCGCGACTTCGCGCAGGTTGTGCGGCGGGATGTCGGTGGCCATGCCGACCGCGATGCCGGTGGAACCGTTGAGCAGCACGTGCGGCAGACGCGCGGGCAGCCAAGAGGGTTCCTTCAAGGTGCCGTCGAAATTCGGCACCCATTCCACCGTGCCCTGCGCCAGTTCGCCGAGCAGCACTTCCGCGATCGGCGTCAGACGCGATTCGGTATAGCGCATCGCCGCGAAGGATTTGGGATCGTCCAGCGAACCGAAATTGCCCTGGCCGTCGATCAGCGGATAGCGATACGAAAACGGCTGCGCCATCAGCACCAGCGCCTCGTAACACGCGCTGTCGCCGTGCGGATGGAACTTGCCGATCACGTCGCCCACCGTGCGCGCGGATTTTTTCGGCTTGGCCGTCGCGGCGAGGCCCAGCTCGCTCATCGCATAGACGATTCTGCGTTGAACCGGCTTCAGTCCGTCGCCGATGAAGGGCAGGGCGCGATCCAGCACCACGTACATCGAGTAGTCGAGGTAAGCGCGCTCGGCGTATTCACGCAGCGGGATTTGTTCGAAGTTGGATTGCAAGGTGGTCATCTTGTTTCGTTGATCAATGCACGCGCGTCACGGCGACGCCGAGTTTCTGCAACTGGTTCTGCACATCATCCGGGCCGGCCAGATGCGCCGCACCGACAGCGATAAATATGGTGCGGTGCTGTTGCAGCATTTGCGATATCTGCTGCGCCCAGCGGTGATTGCGATCGATCAGCAGTGTCTTGTACAGCACCGGATATTTCGCGCGCATGTCGGAGTTCTCGAGCGCAGCGATGGCGTTCACGTCTCCGTGTTGCCAGTCCTGCACCAGTTCGGTCAATTCCGTGGCGGCCTTGTCGTAATCATCCAGGGTGCTGCGCAGTAGCGAGATTTCCAGCGGCTGCGGCAAATCGGCGAAGTAACTGATCTGCTGCTCGGCGGTTTCCAATCCGCGCACCGGTTTTCCGGTTGCTGCGAAAGTGCTGCGCAATTGCTTGTCCACGCCCGACTCCGGATCGAAGCCCGCCTTGATGATCGGAGCGACGGTCAGGGTAACCGCGGCGAGCCAGGGCTTCATCACATCCAGCATCTGTGGCGGCAAGCCGGCGGTCTGTGCGGCAGCTTGCAGACGTTGTTCATCGCTCGCATCGAGTTCGCCCGAGAGCGGGTGCGCCACATCGATGCCGTATTGCGTCACCAGCGGCTGCATCGTGGCCTGGTCGTCGTCCACCAGTTCGACGTAGAGCACGTCGCTCGCTTTCAACGCGTCGTCGAGCGCGGCGTAATGCCAGCCGGTATGCGGCGGCAGCACGTGTACTGTGCCGAACAGATACACCGTCGAATCGCCTCGCTGGATTTTCCAAAGAGCTGGATCTGCACCGGCCGAAGCGGCGATGAGCAGCAGCGCAAGCGCGACGAGCGAACACGATCGATATTTCATTTTGATCCGGGAGCGACCGAACGATTCGCGCATCCTAGTCGGAATGCGCGCGGCTGTGGAGTCGCAGTGGATCAGTCGCTTCGCATCAGCGCGGCACCCGGTAGCCGCCGCGCACGCCGCGCGGAGACATCGTGATCTGCCAGAGCTGGTCGCGGCGTGCGCGGAACGTAGCGGCGGATGCGGACAGGTAATAACGCCACATGCGGCGGAAGCGTTCATCGTAGCGCGGGTTTTTCGAAAGCTCCGGCCACGAGGCATCGAAGTTGGCGCGCCAAGCCATCAGCGTCTTGTCGTAGTCGGCGCTGAAGTTGTGCCAGTCCTCGACCACGAACAGGCCTTCCAGCGCGGGCGCGACTTGACTCGCCGCGGGCACCATCGAATTGGGGAAGATGTATTTCTCGATCCACGGATCGGGCCGGCTCGGTGCGCTGTTGACGCCGATGCAGTGCAGGAGATTCAGGCCGTCTTCTTTCAGGCAGCGTTTGCACACCTCGAAATATGTACGGTAGTTCTTCCAGCCGACGTGTTCGAACATGCCAATGGAATACACCGCGTCGAATTTCTCGTCGAGTTCGCGGTAATCCTGCAAGCGGATTTCGATCGGCAAGCCATTGCACAGTTCGCGCGCGAATTCGGCCTGTTGTTCCGACACCGTGACGCCCACGCCGGAAACACCGTAATTCTCTGCGGCGTATTTCAACGCCTCGCCCCAGCCGCAGCCGATGTCCAACACGCGCATGCCCGGTTTCAATTGCAGTTTGCGGCAGACGAGATCGAGCTTGGCGGCTTGCGCATCGTCCAGATTGTCCGCTTGCGCCCAATAGCCGCAGGAATACACCAGCCGTTTGCCCAGCATCGCCGAGAACAGATCGTTGCCGAGGTCGTAATGCGCCTTGCCGATCTTGAATGCGCGCCGGCCGCGCTGCAGGTTGATGAAGCGCGCGCGCAGATGAGCGCGCAGCGTGTCGAAATTCTTCAGATGCTCGTCGAGATGTGCATCCAGCACGCGGAAGAAGAAACCATCCAGATCGTCCGCATCCCACCAGCCATCCGTGTAAGCCTCACCGAGACCCAGCGAGCCGTGTGCGAACGCGCGCGCGAAGACGTGCTCGTCGTGCACGCGCAGATCCCATGGGCGATCGCCGTCAATCTTGACGTCGGCAAGCGCCAGCAGGTGTTCGGCGCGTTCGCGCAGGCGAGAGCCGTGATGCGCGTTCGATTCGCCATTCGAAACCGCAGCCGGTTTCGAGAAATCGCCAGAGAGATCGTTCATCCGTGTGTTCCTTTGCGCAATCCGTAGAGCAGGGGACAGGCGATCCATTGCAGCACGAGGGCTGCGATCACCGCGTAGAGCGGCTTTACATCGTACAACACGCCGAGCACCGCGCTGCCGCCGAACCATGCCAGGCCGTAGATCGCGTTGAACACGCCCATTACGGTAGCGCGCTTCTCGCGCGGGATGCGTTGCGCGACCGCCGCGCGCAGCAGCGAATCGTGCGCGCCGAAGCCCGCGCCCCACAAGGCCATGCCGGCCACCGCCGCCCATTGTCCGCCGAGAAAGACCAGCGGCGCGTACAGCGCGGGGATCACGGTAGTCCACAACAACACGGAAAGTCCGCGCTTGTCGAACAGCTTGCCGAGCACCAGAGCCGCGCCGCCGCCGGCGAGGCCGGCGAGCGAATACAGGATCGGAATCGCATCGTCCGGCAATACGTGATCGCTGCTGAAATGAAACGCGATCAGCGCGAAGTCGGCGTAACCCGCGGCGATCAATGCGGTGGCGGTCAGAAAAATTTTCAGCTCGCGAATCGCTTTCGTATCCTGCGGCGGGATCGTGGCGTGCGCATCCATTTCCTGAGGCTGCGGATACTGCACGCGTGCGATGATCAAGGTCGCCATCGCAGCGCACGCGGGCAGCAGCAGCCATGCGAACGCGTGCCGATAACCGCCGTGCAGGAACAGCACCAATGACGCGATCAACGGGCCGAGCACCGCGCCGGTGGAATCCAGCGCTTCGTGCAGACCGAACGCCCAGCCCGCGCCGCCCATGTCCTTGGCTGCGTGCGAGAGCATCGCGTCGCGGGCGGGAGTACGCAACGCCTTGCCGCTGCGTTCGAGAATGATCAAAGCCGCCGCGACCGGCCAGTTGCCCGCGAGCGCCAACGCCGGCACCGCGAACAGATTGATCGCGTAGCCGAGGATCGTGATCGCCCAGTAGCGGCCGGTGCGATCGGCCAGCAGGCCGGTGCCGAAACGGAACACGTAGCCCAGCAGTTCGCCCGCGCCTGCGACGGCCGCGACGATGAAACCCGTTGCGCCGAGAGTTCCGAGGAACGGGCCCGTGATCGAGCGCGAACCCTCGTAGGTCATATCGGCGAACAGGCTGACGATGCCGATCAATACAACGAAGGCAAGCGCCCTGCGCGCGGCATCCTTGTCGCGCGTGTTCGCCATCTCAATGCTTGCCGCCATTCAGTATGCCGAATTCAGCGGGCAGTTTTGCGTAGAACAGTTGCAGTTTGTCCTCGCGCACGCGCTGCATCATTCGCTCCGCCTCTTCCGCGGTCACGATGAAATCCACGCGCACGGTTTCCTGTCCGGCCAGTTCCAGAAAATGCGCTTCGTGCATCACGCCATGACGGCCATAGCCTGCGATCGAGCGGAACGCCGTGCCGCCGGCGATGCCGAGCTTCTTCGCTTCGCGCAACAACCAGTCATACAACAGCACGCCGTGATGACGGCGGTTCTCGTGCGTGAAGAAACGCAGGTACACGCCTTGTGTGGGAGTGGCACTCATGCAAGATTCCTCGCGCTGTATGCGATCGCAAAGCCCAGCAGCGTCATCGCCAGCGAGCCAACCAGATGCAGTGCGATCAGCGCCAGCGACCATGCGTATTCCTGCCGCAGCAGCAGCGTCACGGTTTCACCCGAGAATGTCGAAAAGGTCGTGAGCCCGCCAAGAAATCCCGTGGTGATGAACAAGCGCAACTCGGGTGACAATGAGGAGAACTGCGCGAACGCGCCCATCGTCAGACCCATGATCAGACCGCCGAGCAGGTTGGCGGCGAGCGTGCCGAGCGGGATGGTCGGGAACAGCGGATTGAATGCGAGGCCGAACGCGTAGCGCAGACACGCGCCGAGGAACGCGCCGCAACCGGTGGCGAGAAATGCGTAGACCATCGTTCGGTTCCTTGCGTCCTGATCCTCGATCGGTGCGGGAACCTGCCTCGCGATACAAACATTCGCGAGCAGCCATCCGTGGCGCGCGCCCGCTCGGCATCCTGCCTCGCCCTCGATCTTTGCACGCGATGCCATTCAAGGCATAGCGTATGCGCAAAGATCTCGACCAGCGTTGGCAGGCATCATCAGCCTTGCGGCGGTTCGGGGAGGAATGCCATCTCCCGTGCGCGGCGATGTTAGCTTAGCCGATAAGCGCGGCGCCACCGGCTCGCCGCCAGGGTGGACCGAATCGCAATCGGAAATTCCTGACAACGCGTGCGGCCAAACGCCGCTTCGCGCACCGCCGCGCTGTGGAATAATGCACCCATGCCCGACCGACGCTCGTCGTCGCAGACGATGAGATGATCATTCGCAACTCTCGCCGCCAGTCGAATCTCGAGGAAATCACAATGGACGACAACAAGCGCCGCGCGCTCGCTTCCGCGCTGAGCCAGATCGAAAAGCAGTTCGGCAAGGGCGCGGTGATGCGCATGGGCGACCGCAGTGCGGAAACCGTGGACGTGGTTTCCACCGGCTCGCTGGGGCTGGACGTGGCGCTCGGCATCGGCGGCTTGCCGCGCGGGCGCGTGGTGGAAATCTACGGTCCGGAGTCCTCGGGCAAGACCACGTTGACCTTGCAGGTGATCGCCAATTGCCAGCGCAACGGCGGCACCGCCGCGTTCGTGGATGCCGAACACGCGCTCGATCCGGCCTATGCCGAAAAACTCGGCGTCAATGTCGATGACCTGCTGGTGTCGCAACCCGACACGGGCGAGCAGGCGCTGGAAATCGCCGACATGCTGGTGCGCTCCAACGCGGTGGACGTGGTGGTCGTGGATTCGGTGGCTGCGCTCACGCCCAAGGCGGAAATCGAAGGCGAAATGGGCGACAGCCACGTCGGCCTGCACGCCCGTCTGATGAGCCAGGCCTTGCGCAAGCTGACAGCAAATATCAAGCGATCAAACACTTTGGTGATCTTTATCAACCAGATTCGAATGAAGATCGGCGTGATGTTCGGCAATCCGGAAACCACCACCGGCGGCAATGCGCTGAAGTTCTATGCCTCGGTGCGGCTGGACATTCGCCGCATCGGCGCGGTGAAGAAGGGCGAGGAAGTGATCGGCTCGGAGACCCGCGTGAAAGTCGTCAAGAACAAGGTGGCGCCGCCGTTCCGGCAGGCCGAGTTCGAGATCCTCTACGGCGAAGGCACATCCTACGAAGGCGAGCTGATCGAACTGGGAGTCAATAACAACCTGGTCGAGAAATCCGGTGCCTGGTACAGCTACGGCGGCGAGCGCATCGGGCAGGGCAAGGAAAACGCGCGCCAGTATCTGAAGGACAATCCGAGCGTCGCCAAGGAACTGGACGAAGCCTTGCGCGCCAAACTGCTGACCGCCGTGCGCAATGGTGGAAGTGTGGTTGTAGGCGAAGATGCCGAGGAGGTCGAGGCGTAACTCCGGACGTCCATGCGTCGTTCCCGCAAGGACGATAAGAATCAGCGCGGCGAGCGCAGCGCCTACGATCGCGGCCTTTCCATGCTCGCGCGCCGCGAGCATTCGCAGCGCGAGCTGCGCGCGCGATTGGAGCAGGGCGGCTACGATGAAACGGAAGCCGGAGAAGCGATCAAGCGTCTCGGTGAGCAGAAGTATCAGGACGACGGCCGCTTCGGCGAAATGATCCTGCGCGCGCGCATCGCGCAAGGCTACGGGCCGTCGCGCATTCGCGCGGAACTGCGATCGCATGGCTTGGTCGAAAGCGCGATTCGCACGTTGCTGGACCAAGCCGATGCGGATTGGAATGCGCTTGCCCGCGCGCAAATGCGCAAGAAGTACGGCGGCAAGCCCGCAACCGATCACGCCGAGCGCGGCAAACGCGCGGCCTTCCTCTTGCGCCGCGGATTTTCCGCCGCCACAGTACGGGCCGTTACCCACGCCGGAGTGGACGACTTGGGCGCCGCGGATTGAGCGGAACCGCCGCGTCGCCGCGGCGTGGTGCGTTCAAGAATCTCGAACTTCCGCATGAAAACCGCCGAAATCCGCTCGACGTTCCTGGAATTCTTCCGCGATCGCGGCCACACCATCGTGCCCTCGGCCACGCTGGTGCCGGCCAACGATCCTACCCTGCTGTTCACCAACTCCGGGATGGTGCAGTTCAAGAACGTGTTCCTCGGCAGCGAGAAGCTGCCGTATGTGCGCGCGGCCGACGTGCAGCGCTGCCTGCGCGCGGGCGGCAAGCACAACGATCTGGATTCGGTCGGCTACACCGCGCGCCACCACACTTTCTTCGAGATGCTGGGCAATTGGTCGTTCGGCGATTACTTCAAACGCGAAGCAATCGAGTGGGCGTGGGAACTGCTAACGAAAGTGTTTGGCCTGCCGCCAAACCGTTTGTGGGTGACGGTCTATCACACCGACGACGAGTCCTATCAAATCTGGAAAGACGTGATCGGCGTGCCGCCGGAGCGCATCGTGCGCGTCGGCGACAACAAGGGCGCGCCGTTCGCTTCCGACAATTTCTGGCAGATGGCCGACACCGGACCGTGTGGACCTTGCACGGAAATCTTCTACGACCACGGCGAAAACGTCCCCGGTGGGCCGCCAGGCTCGAAAGACGAAGACGGCGATCGCTACATCGAAATCTGGAATCTGGTCTTCATGCAGTTCGATCGCGCGGCGGACGGCACGCTCTCGCCGTTGCCCGCGCCATGCGTCGACACCGGCATGGGCCTGGAACGCCTCGCCGCGGTGCTGCAGCACGTGCATTCCAACTACGAGATCGATCTATTCGTGCATTTGATCGATGCCGCCGCGCGGTTTACGAACACCAAGGATCGAGAGAACAAGTCGCTACGCGTAATCGCCGATCACATCCGCGCCTGCGCGTTCCTGATCGTGGATGGCGTGTTGCCGTCCAACGAAGGCCGCGGCTATGTGCTGCGCCGGATCATCCGCCGCGCGCTGCGGCACGGGTACATGCTGGGCGTGCGCGGCGAATTCTTCTGGAAGATGGTCGCGCCGTTGGTCGCCGAAATGGGCCAGGCCTATCCTGAGCTGGCGAAGAAGCAGCCGTTCGTCGAGGAAGCGCTACGCGCGGAAGAACAACGCTTCGGCGAAACGCTGGAGCAGGGCATGCGCATTTTCGACGATGTCGCATCGCGTGCGCGCGAAGGCGTGATCGCGGGCGATGACGCGTTCAAGCTCTACGACACCTACGGTTTTCCGGTTGACCTCACCGCGGACATCGCACGCGAACGTGGGCTGACGGTGGACATGGCCGGCTTCGAGCGCGCGATGGAAGAACAGCGCGAACGTGCGCGCAGCGCGAGCAAGTTCGAAAGCAAGGGCCAGATTCCGGCGGATGTCGCGAGCAAGTTGAAACCGACGGAATTTCTTGGTTACGAAACGCTGGAAGCGGATGGCAAGATCATCGCCATTCTGCGCGATGGCCGCGCGGTCGAATCGCTGACGGCGGGCGAAAGTGGTTCGGTGATCCTCGACCGCACGCCGTTCTACGCCGAATCCGGCGGACAGGTCGGCGATGCCGGCGCGCTGGAAGGCAACGCCGGGCGATTCATCGTCAACGATACGCAGAAACTCGGCGGACAGTTCCACGCACACATCGGCGAATGGAAAGGCGATGCCCCGCTGCGCGTGCGCGACACGGTGCACGCGCGCGTGGATGGTGCGCGGCGGCAAGCGACGGTGCTGAATCATTCGGCCACGCATCTGCTCCACGCCGCGTTGCGCCAGGTGCTCGGCGATCACGTGACGCAGAAGGGATCGCTGGTCGCGCCGGATCGACTGCGCTTCGACTTCTCGCATTTCCAGCCGGTGACGCGCGAACAACTGCGCCGCATCGAAGACATCGTCAACGCGCAGATCCGCCGAAACGACGAAGCCGAAGTGCATCAGATGGGTTATCAGGAAGCGCTGGACTTCGGCGCGCTGGCGCTGTTCGGCGAAAAATACGGCGACCGTGTGCGGGTACTGAAGATGGGCGGCTTCTCGACCGAACTGTGCGGCGGCACGCACGTCTCACGCACCGGCGACATCGGCCTGTTCAAGATCGTGGCCGAATCCGGTGTCGCGGCGGGCATCCGCCGCATCGAAGCGGTAACGGGCGCCGGCGCGATCGCGCTGGTGGATGAAGAGGAGCGCAAGTTGGCGGAAGTCGCCGGCCTGCTCTCCAGCAGCACGAGCGACGTCACCGACAAATTGCGCCAGGTACTGGAGCGTCAGAAAAAACTCGAACGCGAACTGGATGCGTTCAAGGCCAAAGCCGCGGGCGCGGCAACGGGCGATCTCGCATCGCAAGCGCAAGACGTCAATGGCATCAAACTGGTCGCCGCGCGCACCGGCGGCATGGATGCGAAGGCGCTGCGCGATGCGGTGGATGCGCTCAAGCAGAAGTTGCGTGACTGCGTCGTGCTGCTCGCCTCCGGCAGCGATGGCAAGGCCGCGCTGATTGCCGGCGTGCACGGCTCGGCGCTTGGCAAAGTGAAAGCCGGCGAGGTCGTCGCGCACGTCGCGTCGAAAATCGGCGGCAAGGGCGGTGGGCGCGCGGACATGGCGCAAGGCGGCGGTGCCGACTCGCCCGCGCTGGACCAAGCCTTGCGCGAATTGCCGCAATGGCTCAGCGAACGCCTGGCATGACTAACGGCATAGGCCGCAGCGTACAATGCTGATTTCATTGCGCTGCGCGGCCGGCCTCGGCTAGTATTTCTGATCGCTTGCCCGAAGCAACGGATGCGGGCAGCAAAGGACGCCGGGGAGGCGGCGACCCGGCAAATCGTCGGATCGCATCATGCAGCTCCGGGCTGAATTTTGGGGACGGATGCGGGTCTGACGACCTGACGATCAGGAGTATCGACATGTTGATTCTGACCCGCCGGGTGGGCGAAACGCTGATGATCGGCGAGCAGGTGACCGTCACCGTGCTGGGCGTCAAGGGCAACCAGGTGCGGATCGGCATCAACGCGCCCAAGGACGTGGCTGTGCATCGTGAAGAGATCTTCCAGCGCATCAAACACGAGCAGCCTTCCGAAAACGCGCCCGGCTCTTCCGGTACCGGCTAAGCTTTACCGCTTATCCATGCGTGGTTATGCTTGCGCGCTGATGTACCGCGCGGAATGATTGCGCGTCGATAACGATCCGGAGAGATGCACGAGATGTGGTTCGACGAGCGCTTGCGCCGATGCCAATCAGAGGCATCGCGCGCGCGTCGAACCGGTGAGCCAAGGATGGCGAACGGTCGAAGCGCAAGCGCTTTGATCGTGCCTTGAATGGCACGATCAGCTTGCGCCGAGGAGGAGGCAGGATGCCGACCGGGAGCAGCACCACGGACGGTTGCTCGCAGAACTGATTTTGGATTCGGAGAGATGCCCGAGAGGCCGAAGGGGCTCCCCTGCTAAGGGAGTATCGGGTCAAAAGCCTGATCGAGGGTTCGAATCCCTCTCTCTCCGCCAGTTCAAGCGAGTTTCGTTGACGCGTTCGCGCCAACCCGGAATAATTGTGTGTTCACCGCTGACCAAGGATGGTTATGCGAGAGACGCGACACAACGATTTCAACGCGCCCGTAGCTCAGTTGGATAGAGTACCAGGCTACGAACTTGGTGGTCGGGAGTTCGAATCTCTCCGGGCGCGCCATTTTCTTTCGAGGCCGGCGAACATTGCATCGCCGGCCTTCTCGTTTGTGGCTGCGCCCGCACGCCCGGATCGCTAGCATTCGGGCATGGCCTTCGACTGGCTGCCGGATCCGGAAGCGTACGAACATCCGCGGCTCTCGTGGCTGATCGAGTGCGGATTCGAAGTCACGGTGTGGGCGCTGTACCGGCGCGAGGATCTGCTCCCGGCGGATTTCCGTCTGCACGCCGGTACGCTGATCGTTTCCAACCATCAGCGTGAATCGGATGTGCCGATTCTCGCGACCGCCCTCTGTCGCCGCGATGGTGTTCGCATCCTCGATCCGCTGCCGTTCTTCGCGATGCGCGAGGATTTGCTGCGGCGCGACGCGCTGGCGAAGCTGTTGTGGACATGGCCGCGCTGGATCGCGCGAGCGTTGGCGCTGATTCCGCTGCGCTGGTTTTTCGAGGCGGTCCGCACGCGGCCGCTGCGGCGGCTGCGTGAATTCACGCTGGGCGAAACGCAGGAGGCGCTGATTGCGTGCGGCCTGGGCGATGCAGAGCCGCAAGCGGTCTTCAATGCGCGTGGTTTGCGCGAGATCGCCGTGCAAGAAAAACCGTCGCCCCGGCGTGTGCAGGACATCGATCTGGGCGCGGCGTGGCGCACCTACTGGGGTTTGCGCCGCCTGCGTCCGAACGCATTGTCGAAGCTGGCACCGCGGTTTCACCAGACCCTAGAGTCGCACCTCGATTGCCTGACCGCGTTGCTGGCCGCGCGCCGCACGTTGTACATCGCGCCCGAAGGCACGATTTCTCCGGATGGCCGTTTCGGCCGGATGCGCGCCGCTCCGTGGGAAGTCTGTACACGCTTGCCCGCACCCCCCGGCATACGACCGGTCGCGCTCAGTTATGACGCGCTGGCGCCGGGACGCCTGCGCGTGGTCGTGTGTGCAGGCGCGCTGGAGGTTCCGCGGCTGCGCAGCCGTCGCGACTTCGATGCCGATCTGCGCGCGCGGATCCTGAAACTGTGCGCGCTCACGCCGAGCCATCTTGTCGCACGCTTTCTCCGCGATGGTCCGCCGCGTTTTGCAGCGGAGGATCTGGCGAACTGGTTGCGGCGGGGCAGTGAAGGCGCCCGCGACGTCGGCTTGATCCTCGATCCTCTATGGTTGCGGCGATCGCCCCTGGAACTGGCGCGCGAACGCCTCGAATGGCTCCGGCGCAAGCGATTGGTCGAGCGCGAAACGGGCGTGTGGTGCAATCGTTGGCCGCGCGACGCCACGCCGGGCTGGGGCGCCCCGGAGAACATCGTGCCTTACCTTGCAAATTCTCTGGAGGATTTCGCGCCGCAACTGTTGCGGATGCCGCTGTCGTGAAACTCGCGCGCGCATTGCGGGTGATGGCGCGGCCCAAGGTCTTCCTGCCGATCCTGCTGGCCGGCGCGCTGTTCTTCCTCGCGATTTCGCTGGGCGACATCGGCAAGGTGATGGGACGCATCCGCGCGATTCCGCTGCTGAATCTCGGCGCCGCGCTCGGCTGTGCGGCGATTTACCTGATCTTCAAATCGCTGCAGTTGCATCTGCTGCTCAACGATCTCGGTGCGCATCCGCAGCGGCAACGCTTCGCGCTGGCCTTCGCCATCGGAGAACTGGCGGTGACGTTTCCGTTGGGCATTTTTTCGCAGAACTGGGTGCTCTCGGAAGAAGACCGCATCCATTTCGGCCGCAGTTCCGCCGCCACGGTGGTGATGCTGCTGATGGAAATCGCCGTCGTGCTGCTGTTGCTGACGGCAGTCGGCATTCCGGGCTGGCCGCCCTTGAGGCCGCTCGCGGGTGCGCTGGTGGTCGTGATCGCCGCTTTCATGTTCGGTGTGCTGCATTTCGAATCTTTCGCGCAGCGGTTGGCGGGCCGCGTCAAGAACCAGAAACTGCACAAGGCGCTGGACGAGACCGTCGGATTGATCCGCGGGCTGAAGCGCCTCGCGGCGCTGCGCGTGCTGTTCGTGAACTTCGTCATCACCGCGATTTATCTCGGCGCGCTGGTCGCGGCGTTCATGGCGATCGGCCATGGCGTCGGCGAGGACCAGCTCACCTACGTGCAGGCCGCGACGATCTACTGCTTCTCTCTCGCCGCTGTGCTGCTGACCGGCGGTCTGTCGGGCCAGATCGGCACGATCGAAATCATCGGCATGAATGCCGCGCGCGCCTGGGGTGTGGCCTATACCGACGGCCTGGCACTGATGCTCGGTTTCCGTCTGGCGTGGACCGGTTCGATGTGGCTGCTGAACACGCCGATCGCGCTCACGTTCTGGCGCGCGCTGCGTCAGCACCCAGAGGAGCGGAAACCGGGCGATCGATCGCAGCCAGAAAATTCCTGACCGATTGCGCGCTGCCGATGCGCGGCATGCCGCGTGCCGCTTCCGCGCGCGGCAGATCGCGCGGGATATCCAGTTCGCGCTGCGTGCTCGACCAGACGTGACCACGCTCGCGATGGAAGCGGGCCAGATATTCCTGCTCGCTCTGTCCCGGCGTAGGCACGAACAACGCGCGTTTGCCGAGATTCGCCAACTCCATCAACGTGGTGTAACCCGAGCGTGTCACCACCACGCGCGCACGATTGAGCATCTCCGCTTGCGCGCGGCGATCCAGATATCCGTGTACCTGCGCGCCGTCGATCGTGCGCACTTCGCCGGCGTGCTGCGGCTTGCCGAGCGTCACCACGATGCGGCCGCGCAACCGCGGAAGCGCCGCCAACACACGCTCGGTCAGCATGGATTGATGCGGTTCCACGCCGGAGATCGAAAAAAAATAGTCGATGTCTTGCGGCACATCCATGCGCTCGACGCCGGACAATGGACCGATGTAACGCAAGCGCCCCTCGCCCCAGTCGATCGCCGGATCGTGCCCGAGTTCGCCGGAAATACCGCCGTCGCTTTCCGCATCCGGAACCAGGATTTGCGCGAAGCCGCGCAGGAGCCGCCACTGTCCCCGCTCGACTTCGCGTTCCAGCCAGCGCAGCCGGAACGGCACCAATTGCCGCAGCGAGTGCAGGATGCAGAAGCTCGGCACTTCGCGCGACCAGACGCCGAAGCGGCTGTCGGAAACGATGCAGTCGAAACCGCGTTGCGCGACCAGTTTTTCCGTCAGCTTCTGTTCGTGCTTGAACAGCGCGAACACGCGCGGCATTCCCAAGCTCATGCGCAGATAGAAGATCGCGGGATGACGGCTGAAGGGCTTGGGGATGTCGCGCTCCTCGATGAATTCGCACGCGCCGCGCAATTCCGCGCGCAGCAAATCCATGCCAGGACCGGGCGCCATCAGCACCGTGACCGCATCGCCGCGGTCGAGCAATGCGCGGATCAGCAGCAGGCTGCGCGTGGCGTGGCCCAGACCCCAATCGTGTACCGCGAACAGGATCTTCTTCGACATCGCTCAACGATCGCGGTGCACGATGTAGCCGGCCATCCAGCGCAGCGGCTGCGCGGCATCTTCCAACCGATCCAGTGTGCGCAGGGCTTCCGCATAAAGAGCGTCGCAGCGTTCGCGCGCGGCTTGCACGCCGAGCAGGGCAGGAAAGGTGGATTTGCCGTGGGCCGCATCGGCGCCTTGCGTCTTGCCGATCACCGCGGTGTCGCCTTGCACGTCCAGCAGATCGTCGCGGATCTGGAACGCCAGTCCGACGAGTGAAGCGAAGCGATCCAGCGCTGCGCAAGTTTCCGCATCCGCCTCGGGAGCAGCGAGGCAGGCGAGTTTCACGCAGGCTCGGATCAGACAACCGGTCTTGCGCCGATGCATGTCCTCCAATTGCGCAAGATCGAGCTGCCGGTGTTCGGATTCCAGGTCGATGGTCTGGCCACCGGTCATGCCGAGCGAGCCCGTGGCATCTGCCAATGCGCGCACCATCGCGATGCGGGCTTCGGCATCGCCGCACGCATCGTTTGCGAGCACGCGAAAGGCCAGTGTTTGCAGAGCATCGCCGGCGAGGATCGCGGTGGCGACGTTGAAGGCGACGTGGGTGGTCGGGCGGCCGCGCCGCAGCGCGTCGTCGTCCATCGCCGGCAGATCATCGTGGATCAAAGAAAAAGCGTGGATCAGTTCCACCGCACAAGCGGCATCGTCCACCGCTTCGGCTTGCAGTCCCAGCGTTTCGGCCGCCGCGTAACACAACAGCGGACGCATGCGCTTGCCGCCGCCGAGCGTGGCATAGCGCATCGCCTGGTGCAGGGACTGAGGTTCGGTTTCCGCCCGCGGCAGGCGCGCGTCCAGCAAGCGTTCGATACGTGCGCGGTAGTCGCCCACGCGGTTCTCGAACGTGTCTTCGCGCACCGGAGTGCTCACACTCATGGCAGAGTCCCTTCTTCGCCCGCGGCTGCGGCATGGTAGCACCATGCATCGCCGCCGCAGCATGCATGTGGCTTTGACGCGAGCTTGTGCTATATAGTCGAACACAGCCTGCGATCAAGGAGTGAACGCATGCCATTGCACGCACCCGCGACGCGGCGAGCGCGCTATCAGGACGAGATTCTGCCGCGCGTTTCGCGTACGTTCGCGCTCACCATCCCGCAACTGCCCAAGCCGCTGCGACAGGTGGTGACCAACTTCTATCTGCTCTGTCGCATCGCCGACACGATCGAGGACGAATCCTCCCTGGGCGTCTCGCAGAAGCAGTACTTTCACGAAAGCTTCATCGAAGTGGTCGCGGGCAATGGCGATGCAGAACGCTTCGCTCTGGAACTGGCGCCGCTGCTGATCCGCGATGCGCTGGATGCCGAGCGCGATCTGGTCGCCCATAGCGCGGAAGTGCTGGAGGTGACGCGCAGCTTCAACGCGAACCAGCGCGCCGCGTTGTCACGCTGCATCCGCATCATGTGCTCGGGCATGCCGCGCTACGAGCGTTCGGCCAGCGTGGCCGGGCTGCGCGATCTGCGCGCGATGGATCAGTACTGCTACTACGTCGCCGGCGTCGTCGGCGAAACGCTTACCGAATTGTTCTGCGACTGGTCGGGCGAAATCGCGGCGAATCGGGAAACCATGCTGAAGCTCGGTGTCTCGTTCGGACAGGGCTTGCAGATGGTCAACATCCTCAAGGACTTCTGGGAGGATCACCACCGCGGCGTCTGCTGGCTGCCGCAGAACCTGTTCCGCAAGGTCGGCGTGGAACTGGAGGAACTGGACAGCGATTCCGTGTATCAGCCGGGCTTCGGCGAGGCCTACGCGCGATTGATCAGCATCGCGCACGGTCATCTGCGCAACGGTTTCGAATACACGCTGCTGATTCCCGACTCCGAATCGGGCATCCGACGCTTCTGCCTGCTGGCGCTGGGACTGGCGGTGCAGACGCTGCAATTGATCCATCAGAGGCCGATGTTCAAATGCGGCAGCGAAGTGAAGGTGTCGCACCGGGTGGTCACCAACACGTTGATCATGACGCACCTGTTCGCGAGCTACGATCAAGTGCTGCGCCGCTGGTTCACCCGCCTGGGACGCGATCTGCCGTTGCAGACGAGCGATGCACCGGCAACGCAGGCGCTGGCGCACTGAGCCATGAACGCGCGCGCGCTGTTGCAGCCGAATCGCGCGGATCCCGGCAAAGCCGCAGCCGATCCGTTGCAGGCGGCGATCGACCGCGCACGTTCGCATATCCTGGATGCGCAGCAGCCGGACGGCTGCTGGTGCCACGAACTGGAGGCCGATTGCACAATACCCGCCGAATACGTGTTGATGATGCATTACTTCGGCGAGCGCGAGCCGCTGCTGGAATGGCGCATCGGTGCGTACCTGCGCCGTCGCCAGAACGCCGAAGGCGGATGGCCGTTGTACGAAGCCGGCGCCAGCGATATCAGTTGCAGCGTCAAGGCATATTTCGCACTGAAACTGATCGGAGACGATCCGCAGGCGCCGCACATGCAGCGCGCGCGCGCGGCGATTCTCGGCATGGGCGGTGCTGCACGCGCCAACGTATTCACCCGCATCACGCTGGCGCTGTTCGGCGAGTTGCCCTGGCGCGGCACGCCGTGGGTGCCGGTGGAAGTTGTGCTGTTGCCGCGCTGGTTCCCCTTTCATCTGAGCCGCGTCTCGTACTGGTCGCGCACGGTGGTGACGCCGCTGGCGGTACTGTGCAGTCTGAAGCCGCGCGCGAAGAATCCGCTCGATGTGCACATCCGGGAGTTGTTCGTCACGCCGCCGGAAGAGGAGAAGCATTACTTCCCGCCGCCGAGATCGCTTCTTGCGCGCCTGTTTCTGTGGCTGGACGCGCTGGGTCGTGCGATCGAGCCACACATGCCCAAGCGTTTGCGCGCGCGTGCGCTGCAACGCGCGAAGGAGTGGATCGTCGCGCGGCTCAACGGCGAATTCGGGCTGGGCGCGATTTTTCCGGCGATGGTGAATGCCTGCGAAGCGCTGCCGCTGCTGGGTTTTCCCGAAGATGACCCGCTGTGCGTGCAGGCACGCAAGGCTCTGCGCGATCTACTGGTGACGCACGACGGTGAAGCTTATTGCCAGCCGTGTACCTCGCCGGTGTGGGATACCGGGCTGACCTGCCTCGCGCTGAAGGAAGACCTGCGTGGCGCGCACCCACCGCAACTGGAACGCGCACTGGAATGGCTGCGCGGAGAGCAACTGAGCGAAGTGAAAGGCGACTGGAGCGAAACGCATCCGCAGCTCCGCGGCGGCGGCTGGGCGTTCCAGTACAAGAACGACTGGTATCCGGATCTGGACGATACCGCGGTGTGCGCCTGGGCGATGCACCGCTTCGATCAAGAGCGTTACGCGCAGCCGATTGAACGCGCGGCGGACTGGCTGGTCGGCATGCAGTCGCGCAACGGCGGCTTCGCTTCGTTCGATGCCGACAACGATCAGTTGTGGATGAACCGGATTCCGTTCGCCGATCACGGCGCGCTGCTCGATCCGCCGACCAGCGATGTCAGCGCGCGCGTCTTGACCCTGCTTGCGCGGCTGCAACGCACGGCGGATGAAAAGTCGCGCGAGCGCGTGATGGAATTCCTGCGCCGCGAACAAACCGGAGAAGGCGCGTGGTTCGGCCGCTGGGGCACCAACTACATCTACGGTACCTGGTCGGTGTTGACGGCTTTTGCAGCGGCAGGAGTTTCGAACGACGCGCCGGAAGTCCGCCGCGCAGTCGCCTGGCTGAAATCGCGGCAGCGCGAAGACGGCGGCTGGGGCGAAACCAACGACAGTTATTTCGACCCCGCGCTGGCCGGACGCGACATGCGTTCCAGCGCCGCGCAGACCGCCTGGGCGGTGCTCACGCTGATCGCCGCGGGCGAGGCGGACAGCCTGGAAGCCGCGCATGGCGTGAGCTGGCTGCTGTGCCATCAGCATGCGGACGGCCGCTGGTACGACGCGGCCTTCAACGCGCCCGGTTTCCCGCGCGTGTTCTATCTCAAGTATCACGGTTACGATCTGTACTTTCCGTATTGGGCCTTGGCGAGCTATCGCAATGCCCGCGAACGCGGATGAAGTTGCCCTCGGCGTGATCGTGGCGCTGCCGGCGGAAGCGGCCGGTCTGCCCGGCCGCGGCCGTGGCAGCGAAGTTTTCGTGGCGGGTATCGGTTGCGAACGCGCGCGCTCCGCGGCTGCCCGCGCGATCGAACGCGGCGCACGCGCGCTGTTGAGTTGGGGCGTGGCCGGAGGGCTGTCCCCGCAGTTGCGCTGCGGTGATCTGTTGCTGCCGCACCGCGTGGTTTCGGAGAGAAGCGAGTGGCCGACGGATGCTCGATTGCGCGCGCGCTTGCTACGCGCAGCGCCGGGCATGCGCGAAATCGACGCGCTCTACTGCAGCGATGCCCCGGTGACCTCGCTGGAACGCAAACGCGAACTGGCTGATCGCGGCTTTGTCGCGGTAGACATGGAGAGCGCGGGTGTTGCGGTGGCGGCTTCGCAGGCCGGCGTGCCGTTCGCGGTGGTCAAGGCGGTGTGCGATCCGGCGTCGCGGACAGTTCCCCCCTTGGCGCTGCGCATGCTCGATGAGCATGGCCGGTTGCGCGTACCCGCCTTGCTCGATGCCGCACTCGCCGGCCCGCGCGCATGGCGGGAATTGCGTGCGCTGCGCGGCGACTTCTCCGCGGCGCGCGCGAGTCTTCGGCGCGCGGCGCGAAGCCTGCCATCGAGCGCGGAGGCGGTCGTGCCATGAGCGAGACGATGCTGGTCACCGGCGCGAGTGGTTTCATTGGTTCGGCGATCGTGCGCTGTCTGCTGGATGCGGGATTTCGCGTGCGTACCTTGGTACGTCCGCACAGCCGTCGCGAAAATCTTGCGGGGCTCGATGTCGAACTCGCGACGGGCGATATCCGCGACCGCGCGTCGCTCGATGAAGCGATGCAGGGCTGCGCGGGCGTATTTCACGCTGCCGCCGACTACCGCATGTGGGCCCCCCATCCGTCGGAAATCTACGTCGCCAATGTGCGCGGCAGCCGCAACGTGGTGCTGGCCGCGGCGCGTGCGGGCGTGCGGCGCATGGTTTACACCAGCAGCGTCGCGACGCTGGGGTTGCACGAAGACGGCACGCCGGCGGACGAAGAAACGCCGGCGAGTTATCGCGACATGATCGGGCACTACAAACGTTCGAAATTTCTGGCCGAACGGCGCGTGCGCGAGTTGGCGAAAGCGCGAAACCTGGATCTGGTGATCGTCAATCCCGCCGCGCCGGTGGGCCCGCGCGATATCAAGCCGACGCCGACCGGCCGCATGGTCCTGGACGCGGCGCGCGGACGCATGCCGGCTTACGTGGATTCGGGATTGGACATCGTGCACGTGGACGATGTCGCGACCGGGCATCTGCTGGCGTGGCAGCGTGGTGCGAACGGCAGGCGTTACATTCTCGGTGGCGAGAACCTGAGCCTGCGCGAAATCCTGACGCGCGTGGTGCGGATCGCCGGGGGCAAGCCGCCGCGCTTCCGGGTTTCGCCGAATCTGGTGCTGCCGCTGGCGCACGTCGCCGAAGGCTGGGCGCGTATCAGCCGACGCGAGCCGCTGCTGACCGTGGCCGGCGTGGAACTCTCGCGCAAGCACATGTATTTCTCGCACGCGCGGGCGACGCGGGAACTGGGCTACTCGCCGCGCCCGGCGCAAGCCGCGTTGGAGGACGCGGTGAAGTGGTTCGATGAGCACGGCTACCTCTGAACACGGTAGGGCGGGCACTGCCGCCTCCGGCGGACAATGTCCGCCTACAAGGCCTCGGAATTCAAGACATTGTCAGCGTTTGTTCACAGGGTGAATACGCGGCGGCCTTATCATGAAGAAGTCCGAGAGGGAGTTTCGATGGCAGGTACGGCGCTGGCGCATCCGAACATCGCGCTGATCAAGTACTGGGGCAAGCGCGAGGCCGGCGCCAACGTGCCGGCGACGGGTTCGCTGTCCATCACGCTGGATGCGCTGGCCACTCGCACGCGCGTGGAATTCGATGCCACGCTCGCTCGCGACGAGCTGTTGCTGGATGGCAAATCCGATCCTTTCACCTTGGCGCGCGTCACCGCGTGTCTGGACTCACTGCGCGCGATCGCGCACGACGCTCGCCGCGCACGGGTGGAAACACGCAACGATTTCCCGACGGCTGCCGGTCTGGCGTCATCGGCCTCCGGTTTTGCGGCCTTGGTGACGGCAGCGAGCGCGGCACTGGGTTTGCGACTGGATCGCCGCACGTTGTCGAAAGTGGCGCGGCGCGCGTCGGGTTCCGCGGCGCGGTCGCTGTGCGGCGGTTTCGTGGTGCTGCATGCAGGGCGTGACGACGATGACGACCCCGCAGCACAACCATTGCTCGCTGCGAACGAATGGCCGCTGAGCGTGGTCATCGCGATCACCACGCGTGCGCAGAAAGAAACCGGATCGCGTGCGGGCATGCAATCCAGTCGCGGGAGTTCGCCATTCTATTCGGCCTGGCTGGAGAGAGCGGATCACGATCTGGCGATCGCGCAAGCCGCGGTGCTGGCGCGCGACTTCGCGCAGCTCGCGGAAATCAGCGAACACAATTGCTTGAAGATGCACGCGGTAATGCAAAGCAGCCGCCCGCCCTTGATCTACTGGAACGGCGCGACGGTCGAATGCATGCGTCGCGTGCGCGAATTGCGCGAACGCGAGGGCGCGCAGGTGTTTTTCACGATCGACGCCGGCCCACAAGTGAAGGCGATCTGCGTTCCAGAGGACGCCGCCCGCGTCGCTGCCGCGTTGGGTGAGGTGCCCGGCCTGGAATCGGTCCTGACCAGCGGCATCGGCGAAGGCGCGAGAGCGCTGCAAACCGAGGAGATCGCCTGATGCGCATCCACGCCACCGCACCGGGCAAACTGGTGTTGTGCGGCGAATATGCCGTGCTGGAAGGCGCGCCGGCGCTGGTGCTGGCCGTGGATGCGCAAGCGCGGGTTTCGCTGGAAGACGCAAGCGACGGCGCATTTCGCGTCGCCGCGCCCGGCGTGGGTGTGGCGGACGCGTATTTCGATTTCGATCCGCACGGACGCGTGCGCTGGAATGCTCTCGGCAAAGCGCAGCAGCAACGTTTGAATCTGTTCACGCGGGTCGTGGAGGTTTTCGGCGCGAAGCAGGTGCCGTTCCACGCAACGATCAATACCGGTGAATTCGCATTCCACGGTCAGAAGCTCGGCTTGGGGTCCAGCGCCGCACTGACCGTCGCTCTTGCCGGCACCTTGTGCGCGCGTGCGCGGCGCGAACCGCCAAGACTCGAAGACCTGATCGCGCTGCATCGCGAATGGCAGGGCGGAGGCAGCGGCGTGGATGTGGCCGCGAGTTACGCCGGCGGCTTGTCGGTCTACCGGTCGCTCGACGGTCATCCATCGATCGAGTGCGTGCAGTGGCCGGCCGCGCTCATGTGTTGCGTGTGGTCCGGCCAGGCCGCCGATACGGGCGAACGACTGCACAGATTTTCAGACTGGCGCACGCACGCACCGGCAGCACATGCGGAACTCATGCGCAAACTCGCGCGGGAAGCGGAGAACGCGGCGACGGCGATTCGCAAGGGCGACGCAGCCGCTGTGCTGTACTCCATCGCAATGTACGCGCATCGCCTGCGCGAGTTCGGCGATGCATCCGGCTTGGACATCTTCACCGATGGTCACGACGCATTGCTGGCGATCGCCGAACGCGATGGCGTGGTCTACAAGCCCTGCGGTGCAGGTGGCGATATCGGCATCGCGCTGTCGGCGGACGAGCAGCGGCTGGATGAATTCCGCCGCTCGCTGAAATCAGCGGGATTCCATGAAGTCGCATTGAAACCTTCAGATCGCGGTCTGCAGGTACGCCACGAATCATTCCACTCTGCAAGAGAAGCAAAGGACCATGCAGGAAGATACGTCGCCACAACGTGTTGAACCGATACAGGAGCAACATCTCATGGAAGAGCCAATCCAGCCCGTTGTGCCGGCACCTGCGCGTTCGCGCATGCCCGGCTTCTACAAGCTGTCGGTTTCCGAAAGGCTGCAATGGTTGCGCGAACGCCGGTTGCTGTCGCGCGAGGATTGCGGCGCGCTGCTGAGCGGACGGCACACGCTGAGCGTCGAATGCGCCGACAAGATGATCGAGAACGTGGTCGGCGTGATGGGCTTGCCCGTCGGATTGGGCCTCAATTTCCTGATCAACGACAAGGAATATCTGGTTCCGTTGGTGGTCGAGGAACCCTCGATCGTGGCGGCGCTCAGTTCCGCCGCCAAACTGGTGCGCGCAGCGGGTGGTTTTCGCGCCGAGAGCACGCGGCCGATCCTGATCGGGCAGGTGCAGGTCGTCGATGTCGCGCACGCGAGCAAGGCCCAGGCCGCGCTGCTGCGTCGCAAGGACGAGATCATCAACCTCGCCAACAGCCTCCATCCGAACATGGTCGCGCGCGGCGGCGGCGCCGAGGACATCGAGGTCATGATTCACGCTTCGCCCGATGGCGGCCGCGACATGGTGGTGCTGCATCTGCTGGTGGACACCTGCGATGCGATGGGCGCCAATCTCGTCAACACCATGTGCGAAGGCGTGGCTCCGCTGGTCGAGGCGATCACCGGCGGCAAGGTGTTCCTGCGGATTCTTTCCAATCTCACCGACCGCGCATTGGTGCGCGCGAGCTGCACGATTCCGGTGCGCTTGCTGCACGGCAAGCGCCACGACGGCGAGCAGGTGCTCGACGGCATCATTCTCGCGAATGACTTGGCGATCGTCGATCCGTATCGCGCCGCCACGCACAACAAGGGCGTGATGAACGGCGTGGATGCGGTCGCGCTCGCCACCGGCAACGACTGGCGCGCGCTGGAAGCCGCGGCACATGCGTATGCCGCGCGCGGCAAGGGCTACACGTCGCTGACGCGCTGGTACAAGAACGAAAACGGCGATCTGGTCGGCAGCATCGAAATCCCGATGAAGGTCGGCACGGTCGGCGGTCCGTTGCAATCCAATCCGACCGTCGCGATCAATCATCACCTGATGGGCATCAAGGGCGCGCGCGAACTGGCCGAAGTGATGGGGGCGGTCGGCTTGGCGCAGAACTTCTCCGCGTTGCGCGCGCTGGTGACCGATGGAATACAGCAAGGCCACATGAGCCTGCACGCGCGCAGCGTCGCGACCGCGGCGGAGGCGCCGCCGGACATTTTCGACCGCGTGGTCGAGCGTCTGCTGGAAGACGGCGAGATCAAGATCTGGAAAGCACGGCAGATCATCGCCGAACTGCGAGGACAACCCGCGCCGCCGGCGCCTGCACCGGCGCAGGTTTCAGAAGAAGACGCGGCCGGCCACGGCAAGGTGATCCTGCTGGGCGAGCACGCGGTAGTGTACGGACGTCACGCGATCGCCGCGCCCGTGCCGCTGGCGATCCGCGCGCGCGTGGAAGACGCCGAGGAGGGCATCACGCTGGCGATCCCGCGCTGGGGCATCGAACAACACCTGCACCAGCATGTCGCGCATCCGGGTTCGTTCGCGCAATCGCTGACGATGCTGCTGAAGAAACTGGATATCGCCGACCGCAGGATGCGCATCCAGGTCTTTCCGAGCGTGCCGCGCGCGATGGGCCTGGGCGGTTCCGCGGCGCTGGCCGTGGCGGTAATCCGCGCGCTGGATCGCCATTGCAAGTTGAATCTTTCCGACGAGCAGATCTGCGCGCTGGCGTACGAGTGCGAGAAGATCGCGCACGGCACACCCAGCGGCATCGACAACACGGTGGCGACGTTCGGGACACCGATCCTCTATCGCCGTGGCGAGCCGCCGATGGTGGAACCGCTGAATCTGGAACAACCGCTGCCGCTGGTGATCGGGCTTTCCGGCACGGAAAGCCTCACCGCGAAAATGGTCGCGCGCGTACGCGAGGCCTGGCAGCGCAATCGCGCGCTGTACGAGCGCATCTTCGACGAGATCGACGCACTGACGTTGCATGCGGTCAAGGCGTTGGCGGCAAACGACCTGCCGCAACTCGGCGAATTGATGAACATCTGCCAGGGTCAGTTGAACGGGCTGCAGGTGTCGAGCTGGGAAGTCGAGGAGTTGCTGCAGATCGCGCGCGACAACGGTGCTCTGGGCGCCAAACTCACCGGCGGTGGCGGCGGCGGTTCGGTGATCGCGCTGTGCCCGGACAGCAGCGAACGCGTGGTGCGCGCGATGCGCGCCGCGGGTTATCAGGCGATGGAGGTGCAACTTGGCTGACGCACCTGCGCAAGATGCGGTGGTTTCTTCGGAAACCGAACAACTGATCCTGGTGGATGAGCAGGATCGCGAGATCGGCAATGACAGCAAGGCCGCGTGCCATGACGCGCACGGCATCCTGCATCGCGCGTTTTCGCTGTTCGTGTTCAACCGGCGCGGCGAATTGCTGTTGCAGCAGCGCAGCGCATCCAAGCGGCTGTGGCCGGGCTACTGGGCCAACAGTTGTTGCAGCCATCCCCGCCGCGGCGAGGACATGCAAACCGCCACGCGCCGGCGCTTGCGCGAGGAACTGGGGCTCGAATGCGAGTTGAAGTTCCTCTACAAGTTCCAGTACCAGGCCGACTACGGCGAACTCGGCGCCGAGCACGAGTTGTGCTGGGTGTACGTCGGTTCGAGCGACGCGCCGGTGCGCGTAAACACCAACGAGATCGCGGATTGGCGGTTCATTGCGCCGGAAGACCTCGATCGCGAAATCATGCAGCATCCCGAGCGCTTCACGCCGTGGCTGCGCCTGGAATGGCAACGTTTGCGCGGCGAGTTCAGGGACGAATTGCCGGCGGCACGAATCAAGGAGGATCGAAAAGCATGAGCATTCCGCTGATCCAGCAATACAAGGTCGCCCGATACGTGTTGGGCAAGAAACTGCGCGGCGAGAAGCGTTACCCGTTGACGCTGATGCTTGAACCGCTGTTCCAGTGCAATCTCGCCTGCCCCGGCTGCGGCAAGATCGATTATGACAGCGAGACGCTCAAACGTCGCCTGAGTGTGGAAGAGGCTCTGCACGCAGTGGACGAATGCGGCGCGCCGATGGTGTCGATTCCCGGCGGCGAGCCGCTGATCCACAAGGAGATCGTGCAGATCGTCGAGGGCATCATCGCGCGCAAGAAGTTCGTATATCTCTGCACCAATGCGATCCTGCTGAAGCAGAAGCTGCATCTCTTCGAGCCATCGCCGTATCTCACTTTTTCGGTGCACCTCGACGGCGACCGCGAGCGCCACGATCACTCGGTGGACCGCGAAGGCGTATTCGACAAGGCGGTGGAGGCGATCAAGCTGGCGCTGGAGCGCGGCTTCCGCGTCACCATCAACTGCACGCTTTTCGACGGTGAAGATCCCAAGCGCGTGGCCGATTTCTTCGACTACGTGATGGAGCTTGGCGTGGAAGGCATCACGTTGTCGCCGGGATACAGCTATCAGCACGCGCCGGATCAGAGCGCGTTCCTGCCGCGAGAGAAGAGCAAACAGCTCTTCCGCAATATTTTCGAATTCGGCAAGGAGCGCGGCAGCAAGTGGCGCTTCAACCAGTCCGGCCTGTTCCTGGATTTCCTCGCGGGCAATCAGACCTATCAGTGCACGCCGTGGTCGATGCCCTGCTACAACATCTTCGGCTGGCAGAAGCCGTGTTATCTGCTGGTGGATGAAGGCCACGCCGCGACTTTCGATGAGTTGATGAATGACACGGATTGGGAGTCCTACGGTTTCGGCCGCAACCCGAAGTGCGACAACTGCATGGCGCACTGTGGGTACGAAGGCACGGCGGTCGACGACACCTTCGCACACCCGCTGAAGGCGCTGTCCGAATTCATCCGCGGTCCGCGCACGCATGGCGAGATGGCGCCGGAGTTGCCGGTGCTGTATTCACGCCACGATCGCGCGCGCGCCAATGAGATCCGCATTCCCGTGCAGGACATCAGCCATCGCAGCGCACCGCACTAGGTTCGACGCGCTCACTGGGGTGTGACATTGACGCCTCGAGGCCGCGACTTTAGTATTTCGCGGCTATGCCCGGGGTATAGCTCAGTCTGGTAGAGCGCCAGCTTTGGGAGCTGGATGTCGGGGGTTCGAATCCCTCTGCCCCGACCAGATGCGATCGAGATTGGCGCGCCCGACAGATCGAAGTGCAAGCGCTTTGATCGTGCCTTGACTGCGTAGGCAGGATGCCGAAGCGAACGCCAAAGGCGGCTCGAATAGGAGCGGCACGGCGGCGCGAGTAATTGGCACGATCAGCTTGCACCGAGGAGGAGGCAGGTGCCGACTGGAAGACGCACTGGAGAAGGTTGCTTGCGGTCTCGCGAGATACGTTCATGCGAGAATCTATCCTCTTGCGCCCGTAGCTCAATCGGATAGAGCATCGGCCTTCTAAGCCGACGGTTGCTGGTTCGAGTCCAGTCGGGCGCGCCAGCGAATTTTTGAAAGTTCTATGGTGGACGTAGCTCAGTTGGTTAGAGTACCGGATTGTGATTCCGGTTGTCGTGGGTTCGAATCCCATCGTCCACCCCAGTTCGGTACAATTGCGGATCAGCTGTTGAAGTTTTCTCGCCGAATGATTCGCGATTGCCCCTCACCCTTAGCCCTCTCTCCGGAGGGGAGAGGGGAACAGTAGGAGTCGCGCTGCGCGCGACGGCGAATTTGATTGAAGCGGGGGCCGTTAGCTCAGTTGGTAGAGCAGGAGACTCTTAATCTCTTGGTCCTAGGTTCGAGTCCTAGACGGCCCACCAAATTCTTCAATTGAAAGTGCGGACAGGATGTCCGCTTTTTGATTCTCGCGATCATGGATGATCGCAAAATGACGATGCGGGGGAGGGATGCCCGCATTTGATCTTCGCAGTCAGGGAATGATCGCAACGGCTGTGCGTTCCACCCCACGCGCGAAAGTGGCGGAACTGGTAGACGCACCAGATTTAGGTTCTGGCGGGTAAAACCGTGTGGGTTCGAGTCCCACCTTTCGCACCACGGAGCATCTATGCAAGTGCAACTCGAAAACACCGGCAAACTGCAGCGCAAGCTGACGGTCCGGTTTCCGGCCGAGCAGTTCGAGTCGCGCGTGCGCGAGCGCGTCACCGAGATGAGCCGCAACGTGCGGCTGAAGGGATTCCGTCCCGGCAAGGTGCCGCCCAAGGTGATCGAGCAGCGCTTCGGCGCGCAGATCCGTGGAGAAGCTTTGTCGGATCTGGTCGGCAGCACCTTCCGCGAAGCCGTACAGAAGGAGAACCTGCAACCGGTGGCCGCGCCGGACATCGACACCAGTGGCAAACCCGAAGGCGGCGAGATCGCCTACACGGCGACCTTCGAAGTGCTGCCGGAGATGCCGTCGATCGATGTGGCCGGATTGCAGATCGAGCGCACCACCGCGCAAGTCACCGATCCCGACATCGATGCGATGATCGAAACCCTGCGCACGCAGCGGCGCACGTTCGCCGATGTCGAGCGCGCGGCGCAGGCGGGCGACATGGTGATCTTCGACTGGTCGGCGCAAGCCGGCGGGTATCGTCATCCCCAGGAAGGCCGCGAGCGTGCCGCCACGGTGATCGGCTCCGGCGCACTGTTCGCCGCCTTCGAAGAAGTCTTGCGCGGTCGCCGCGCCGGGGACGAGTTCGAGGCCGCCGTCGCCTTTCCGGTCGAATTCCGTGATGCGCAATTGGCCGGAAAGCTGGTGCAGGTGATTGTGAAAATCGACAAGGTTCGCGAGCCGCGCTTGCCCGAAGTGGACGAAGCGTTTGTGCGTGGCTTCGGTATCGCCGAGGGCGACGTGGAAACCTTCCGCAAGGAAGTGCGCGCCAATCTCGAGCGCGAACTGGACAACGCGCTGCGCATGCGTCTGCGCAGCGAAGTCGCGAGCAAGCTGGTGGATGCCTATCCGCAACTGGACGTGCCTCAGGTGCTGGTGGACACCGAGGCCGATCGGCTGGTGCGCGTTTCCGCGCCGGGACTGGCCGCGGAGGCGCTTGTACCGTCCGAAGCGCGCGCCGCGGCGCAGCCGGTGGCGCGCCGCCGCGTGGCCGCCGGCCTGCTGCTGCGCGAGATCGGCCGCAACAACGGCATCCGCCCGGACGAGAAACGCGTGTCGCAAGCGGTCGCGACCATCGCGTCCACCTACGAGGAGCCGCAGAAGGTCGTTGAACTTTACGCTTCCGACCCCCAGTTGCTGGAGGGTGTGCGCAACTCGGTACTCGAGGATCAGGTCGCGGAATGGGTGGCCGAACATGCAACGGCCACCGAACGGCACATGAGCTTCGACGAGGTGATGCATCCTCGCTAAGATGGTCGCTTACTGAAAAGTGCGGACATGGACGTCCGCTTTTTGATCCTCGCGCGGATGGACCCGCGCATTCTGAAGACGACCATCGCCTAGCTTCGGAGAACAAGATGAGCAATCCATTCCCGCCTTCGGTGCAGAACCTCAATCTGATCCCGATGGTGGTCGAGCAGACCTCGCGCGGCGAGCGTTCCTACGACATCTATTCGCGCCTGCTGAAAGAGCGGGTGATCTTCCTGGTCGGCGAGGTCAACGATCAGGTGGCCAACATCCTGATCGCGCAGATGCTGTTTCTGGAATCGGAAAATCCCGAGAAGGACATCAGCCTGTACATCAATTCGCCGGGCGGTTCGGTCACGGCCGGCCTGGCGATCTACGACACCATGCAGTACCTGAAGCCGGACGTCAGCACGATGTGCATCGGCCAGGCGGCCAGCATGGGTGCGCTGTTGTTGTGCGCGGGCACCAAAGGCAAGCGGTTCTCGCTGCCGCATTCGCGGATCATGATCCACCAGCCGTGGGCAGGTGGAATTTCGGGGCAAGCTTCCGACATCGAGATCCACGCCCGCGAGATCCTCACGATGCGCGAGAAGCTGAACGCCATTCTGTCGCGTCATACCGGCAAGCCGATCGAGGAAATCAGCCACGATACCGAGCGCGACCGCTTCATGAGCGCCGCCGACGCGCAGGCGTATGGCCTGATCGATTCGGTGTTCGAGCGCCGGCCGGATACGTCGGTCAAGTCGGCCTGAGCCGCCCCTGCGGCCTTCGCGAAAGCCCGCTCCGGCACGCACCGGAGCGGTCCACTACGTGACTTGTTCCTGCCGGTGGCGGGCCGGCGCTGTGTTATTCTCGCTCCAGGCGTTCAGGATTGCGGAAGACGTATTTTCAGAACGGTTGGTGAAGTGAACGGGATTTTTCTCAGAGGTTGGGCATGAGCGACGACCGGCAAGGCCGGACCAGCGACGGCGGCAAGATTCTCTACTGCTCGTTCTGCGGCAAGAGCCAGCATGAGGTCCGCAAGCTGATTGCGGGCCCGAGCGTGTTCATCTGCGATGAATGCGTCGAGCTGTGCAACGACATCATCCGCGAGGAGCTGGAAGAGAAGGCCGCCACCGGCCGCAACCAGTTGCCCAAGCCGCGCGAGATCATGGATACGCTCGATCAGTACGTGATCGGGCAGACGCGCGCCAAGAAGGCGCTGGCCGTCGCGGTATACAACCACTACAAGCGCATGGAATCGCGCGCGCGCAACGATGACATCGAACTCGCCAAGTCGAACATCCTCTTGATCGGCCCGACCGGCTGCGGCAAGACGCTGCTGGCCGAAACGTTGGCGCGGCTGTTGAACGTGCCGTTCACCATTGCCGACGCCACCACGCTGACCGAAGCGGGCTACGTCGGCGAAGACGTCGAGAACATCATCCAGAAGCTGCTGCAGAAGTGCGACTACGACGTCGAGAAGGCACAGACCGGCATCGTCTACATCGACGAGATCGACAAGATTTCGCGCAAGAGCGAAAACCCGTCGATCACGCGCGATGTTTCCGGCGAAGGCGTGCAGCAGGCGCTGCTGAAGCTGATCGAGGGCACGATCGCCTCGGTCCCGCCGCAGGGCGGGCGCAAGCATCCGCAGCAGGAATTCCTGCAAGTCGACACGCGCAATATCCTCTTCATCGTCGGCGGCGCGTTCTCGGGTCTGGAGAAGATCATCCAGCAGCGCTCCGAAACTACCGGCATCGGTTTCGGCGCCGAGATCCGCAGCCGCGAGCGCAAGCACAATCTCGGCAAGTTCCTCTCCGACGTCGAGCCGGAAGACTTGGTGAAGTACGGGCTGATTCCGGAATTCGTCGGCCGTCTGCCCGTCGTCGCGACACTGGACGAGCTGGACGAAGCGGCGCTGGTGAAGATCCTCACCGAACCCAAGAATGCGATCGTGCGCCAGTTCAAGAAGATGTTCGACATGGAGAACGTCGAAATCGAGTTCCGCCCTGAGGCGCTGACTGCGATCGCGAAACGCGCGTTGAAACGCAAGACCGGCGCGCGCGGATTGCGTACCATCCTTGAAAGCGTGCTGCTCGATACGATGTACGAGCTGCCTTCTCTGGAACACGTCAGCAAGGTCGTGGTGGACGAAGCCGTGATCAACGGTCAGGCCGAGCCGTATTTGATCTATCGCGGCAACCTGCAAACCCCGCGCGCCGCGGCGGAAGGCGACGCGGCCTGACCTGATTCTGCCGTTCGAATCGGAAATGAGTTCCGTCTCCGTTGCAGGAGACGTAAGCCAAATGCGCAGCACTTGGCAGAGGCGGGGAAGCACACCTGCGATCATTTCGCACGCGTTGTGTTCGGTGGCTCGAAACAATGGTCGCCCTCACGCGTGCTCCTGCAAAGCGGTTGCCGCAGGAGCGAGCGTGCTCGCGACTAAGGCGCTTCTTCGACTTGCACGATCGATGCAAGCTCCGGCTTGATCCCCGGGCGGATCGCCACCATCCTGTAATCACGCCCGGCACGGAGGCCTGATTTGATCCCAGTTTCGGAAATCCCATGCCCAACGATATCCAGGAAACCGTAATCACCCCGCAGACCGATCTGCCCGTCCTGCCGCTGCGCGATGTGGTGGTCTATCCGCACATGGTGATCCCGCTCTTTGTTGGCCGCGAGAAGTCGATGAAGGCGCTGGAAAACGCGATGGCGGGCAATCGGCAGATCCTGCTGGTGGCACAACAGCGTCCGGAAACCGATGATCCGGCGCCGGCGGATCTCTATCAGATCGGCACGGTCGCAAGTCTGTTGCAGTTGCTGAAGCTGCCCGACGGCACGGTGAAGGTGCTCGTGGAAGGCCAATCGCGCGCGCGCGCGACGAAGTTCCAGGAGCAGGACGGAATGCTGCGCGCGCAGGTTGAGACGATCGAACCCGGTTACGAAAGCGCAGGCGCCGAACTGGAAGCGGCGGTACGCATGTTGGTGTCGCTGTTCGAGCAACTGGTGAAGCAGAGCCGCAAGCTGCCGCCGGAGGTGTTATCAAGCTTGTCGGGTATCGAGGATCCCTCGCGGCTTGCGGACAGCGTGGCGGCGCATCTTTCCGTGCGCCTGTCGGACAAGCAGAAGGCGCTGGAAACCGCCGAAGTCGGCGCGCGGATGGAACTGCTGATCGGACTGGTTGAAAGCGAACTGGACGTGCAGCAGGTCGAAAAGCGCATCCGCGGACGCATCAAGTCACAGATGGAGAAAAGCCAGCGCGAGTACTACCTCAACGAGCAAATGAAGGCGATCCAGAAGGAACTGGGCGATATGGAAGAAGGCGCCAGCGAGATGGACGAGCTGGGCCGCAAGATCGACAACGCCGGCATGCCCAAGGCGGTGCTCGCCAAGGCCAAACAGGAATTCAACAAGCTGAAGATGATGTCGCCGATGTCGGCGGAAGCGACGGTGGTTCGCAACTATCTCGACTGGCTGGTCGGCGTGCCGTGGAAGAAGCGCACCAAGGTGCGCAAGGATCTGGCGCTCGCGCAAGCCGTGCTGGATGAGGACCACTTCGGGCTGGAGAAGGTCAAGGAGCGCATCCTCGAATATCTGGCCGTGCAGCAGCGCGTCAACAAGATCAAGGGTCCGATCCTTTGTCTGGTCGGTCCGCCGGGCGTGGGCAAGACTTCGCTGGGCCGATCGATCGCGCGCGCGACCAACCGCAAGTTCGTGCGCCAGAGCCTGGGTGGCGTGCGCGACGAAGCCGAGATCCGCGGCCATCGGCGCACCTATATCGGTTCGTTGCCGGGTCGCATCATCCAGAACATGTCCAAGGTGGGCATGCGCAATCCGGTGTTCATGCTGGACGAGATCGACAAGATGGCGATGGATTTCCGCGGCGATCCCTCCGCGGCCTTGCTTGAGGTGCTCGATCCCGAGCAGAACCACGCTTTCAACGACCACTATCTCGAAGTCGATTTCGATCTTTCCGAGGTGATGTGGATCGCGACGGCCAACTCGATGAACATCCCGGCGCCGCTGCTGGACCGCATGGAAGTGATCCGAATTCCCGGCTACACCGAGGACGAGAAGGTCGCGATCGCGCAGAAATACCTGCTGCCGAAACAGATCAAGGCAGCGGGTCTGAAAAGCGACGAGATTTCGGTTTCGGAAAACGCGTTGCGCGACATCATCCGCTACTACACGCGTGAATCCGGCGTGCGCAATCTGGAGCGCGAACTGGCCAAGATCTGCCGCAAGGTGGTGAAGGAGCTGACGCTGGCGCAGGCGGGCAACAAGGCCAACCGCCGCAAGGCGAAGGCGCTGATGGAGCAGGGCGAAATCAAGCAGGCCGTTGCGGCTGCAAAGACTGCCAAGCCGAAAAAATCCGCTTCGCGCATCAAGGTGGATTCGGACAATCTCGACAAATACCTGGGCGTGCGCCGGCACAACTTCGGCCGCGCCGAAGAACAGAACGAAATCGGGCTGGTGACCGGCTTGGCCTGGACGCAGGTCGGCGGCGATCTGTTGAGCATCGAGGCAACCGTGATTCCCGGCAAGGGAAAACTGATCCTCACCGGGCAGTTGGGCGACGTGATGAAGGAGTCGATCCATGCCGCTCAGTCGGTGGTGCGCGCGCGCAGCGAGCGGCTCGGCATCGATCCGGAATTCCACGACAAGCACGACATCCATGTACACGTGCCGGAAGGCGCCACGCCCAAGGATGGTCCCAGTGCAGGCATCGCGATGTGCACCGCATTGATCTCCGCGTTGACGCGCATTCCGGTGCGTTCGGAAGTCGCGATGACCGGCGAGATCACGCTGCGCGGGCGCGTGCTGCCGATCGGCGGGTTGAAGGAAAAACTGCTGGCCGCGCACCGCGGCGGCATCACCACGGTGATCATCCCGGAAGAAAACGAGAAGGACCTGGCCGACATTCCGCAGAACATCACGGGCGCGCTGAAGATTCTGCCGGTACGCTGGATCGATCAGGTGCTTGATCTCGCGCTGGAACGTCCGCTGCCGGCCGCGCAGCCCAAGGATGAACCGCGTACCGCGACCGCCGAAGATGTGGTGCACGAAAGTGCGCACGACGGAGAGGACGGCACGCCTGCACGTCCGCATTGAGTTGTGCGATCGTCCTTGATCGCTCCTTCGGGTTGAGCCGTCGCGAATAACGAGTGAGCGGCTGTCTGACGCACCAGAAGCGCACATCCGTGTGCGCCGCATGGCTTGTGCGATCGTCCATGATCGTTCCTTCGTCTAGTGACTTTGGATAGACGAGAGTAAGTGCGGCCGAAAAGTCCAAAAGCGGCCATCCGTGGCCGCACTTTTAAAGAACAGCATGATCTCGATGAGAAGTTGAGTCATCCCGTTCGTGCTGAGGTATCGAAGCACGAACGGCGACAACTCACGCCAGCTTCAACAACGACATGCGCGCACATCATGCGGCGCGCATTTCGTCCGGTGGAAGACTTCGCACGCACGGCATGCGTCGGCACGTCCCGTGCTAGCACGCGCCGGCTCGCTACGCGAGTCGTGTGAATCGCTGAAATCCGCGCCCCGCCTTTATTGCACGGGCATAAGGGCACTGGTATAAAGGCCCGGCCGTGCTGCGCGCGTTACATGTTTCGCGCGTCACGGGGAGCGCAGCGCATCCCGATGGGGGCCCGACGCCGGTGTAACAGGATGCGCTCCTTTGAAAACCTGACCGAACAATCCGCGGGCCGCACGAACCTTCAATGAGGGAATCTCCATGAACAAAGCTGAGCTGATCACTGCCATCGCCGACAACGCCAATCTCTCCAAGGCTGACGCCGGTCGCGCGCTCGATGCCACCACCGAAATCATCCGCAAGGCGCTGAAGAAGGGCGACGATGTGTCGCTGGTCGGTTTCGGCACCTTCGTGGTGCGCAAACGTTCGGCACGTACCGGCCGTAACCCGCGTACGGGCGAGAACATCAAGATCAAGGCGTCCAAGGTTCCGGCATTCAAGGCCGGCAAGGCGCTGAAGGATGCACTGAACTGATTCGCTGGTCGCGCGCCGGCGGCGCGCGATGCTGTTCCCGCGGCCGATGCCACAAGCATCGGCCGTGGTATTTTTGGAGCCTTCGCAATTCGCCCCTCGCCCCTTGCCCGCAAGCGGGAGAGGGGAGTGATAATCGCGCCGCGCGATATTTTATTGATTGAAGCGGGTGCTTAGCTCAGCGGTAGAGCGTCTCCTTTACACGGAGAGGGTCGGGGGTTCGATCCCCTCAGCACCCATTTACCTGTGCGATCGTCACTGATTGCTCCTTCGGGAGCAATCCGGATCACCACTCGCCCCGACTTCGGATACTCCAAAAGCGGATATCCATGTCCGCACTTTTCAACAAAAGCAGGCTTCGATGAGCGCTTCGGCAGGGCCTTGAAAGCCGTGCTTGCCTTATAATCGCCCGCTTGTCCTGGTGGCGCTCCGATTCCCATGCTGCAACAAATCCGCGAAAAGCTCGGCGGCTGGCCGGCGAAGGTCATCTTCGGCCTGATGGTGTTCGTGTTCTCGTTCTTCGGCATCGAATCCTACTTCGTTGCGCGCAACGAAACCTGGGTCGCCAAGGTCGACGGGCACGAGATCTCGCAGCAGGATTTCCAGAACAGCTTCAACCAGTATCGGCAGCAGCAACTTGCGCAGCCGGGCAACACGATGGATGCGTCGGATTTCGAGAAGCCCGAAGTCAAACGGGCCGCACTGGACCGCCTGATCAACCAGCAACTGCTGCTGAATCTCAACGAGAAGCTGGGCGTGGTGGTACCGGACTCGGCGGTGCGCGCGCAGATCGAGCAGGTGCCGCAATTCCAGGTCGACGGCCATTTCAGCCCGGATGCGTACCTCGCCATGTTGTCCGCCAACGGCAAGACCCCACAGCAATATCAGGGCGAAGTGCGCAGCAGTCTCGCGGTCAGCCAGTTGCCGGAACCCATCGTCAATACCGCCTTCGCCACAGACGCAGAGGTCGATTCCTACCTGAAGCTTCGCATGCAGACGCGCGATTTCCACTACGTCGAGCTGCCGTTGCCCCGGCCGACCGACAGCAACGTCACCGATGACGAGATTGCTGCGTGGTACAAGTCGCACCTCAAGGAGTTCATGACACCCGAACAGGTGTCGCTGCACTACATCGAGGTCAATGCAGCCGACATGAAGGTGGCGCCGCCCGACGAGGCCGATCTGAAGGCGCGCTACGAAAAGGAGAAATCGAAATTCGGTGCGCCGGAAGAGCGCGAGGCCGCGCATATCCTGATTTCGGTCCCCAAGAACGCCACACCCGCGCAACAGAAGGCCGCACTCGCCAAGGCCCAGCAGATCGACAAGCTGGCCAAGGCGCCCGGCGCAGATTTCGCCCAACTGGCAAAACAGTATTCGGATGACCTGGGTTCGAAGAACCAGGGCGGCGATCTGGGCTGGCTGCAGAAGGGCGATACCGATCCGGCTTTCGAAGGCGCGTTGTTCGCGATGAAGAAAGGCGAGATTTCCGATCCGGTGCTGTCGCCCGAGGGCTATCACATCATCGATCTGAAGGACGTACGCGGCGGGCAGGTGCAATCCTTCGCGCAAGTGCGCGATCAGCTCGCGGCCGAAGCCGAAAAGAGCGAACGCGAGAGCGAATACAGCGACGTCGCCGGCAAGCTCACCGATCTGGTATATCAGGATCCGAGTTCGCTCGAGCCCGCCGCGAAGGCGCTGGGGCTGACGGTGCAGACCACGCCGCTGTTTCCGCGCAGCGGCGCGACATCCGGCATCGCCGCGGACAAGGTGGTAGTGAAAGCGGCGTTCTCCGATCAGGTGTTGGCGCAGGGCAACAGTTCCGATCCGATCGATCTGGGGACCAACCACATCGTGGTGATCCACGTCGCCGACCATGAACCGGCCAAGCCGAAGCCGCTGGATCAGGTGCGCGACACGGTGCGCGCGGACATCCTGCAGGCGCGCGCCGACGAAGCCGCGAAAAAGCAGGCCGACACGCTGTACGCGCAGTTGCAGAAGGGCGGAGATCTGGAAGCGATTGCGAAATCCGCGGGTCAAACGATCAAGCCGGCCACTGCGGTCGGGCGCGATTCCAGCGCCTTCGATCCGCAACTGCTGGACACGGTGTTTCGCATGCCGCGTCCCGCGGCAGGCGAGACTTCACAGGCGCTGGCTCAGTTGCCGAAGGGACGCTATGCGCTGGTCGTCTTGAATGCGGTACATGACGGCGGCCCATCCAGCTTGCCCAAGCCGCAACGTGAAATCCTTCGCAGCCAAATGGCGCAGGTGTTCGGCGCGCAGGATATCGACGGCCTGCTCGCCGCGCTGCGCGCGCACGCGAAGATCGAAATCGCGATGGATCGGTTGCAGTAGTTTGTCCGTCATTCCGGACGCGGCGAAGCCGCGATCCGGAATCTGCTTTTTGTCATTCGTCAAAGCAGCTTCCGGGTTCTGTTTTCCGGATCAAATCCGGAAAACGCCCCGAAATGACGACCGCTTCATTCCATCTCCAACCCCGCCATCCCGACGATGTTGTAACCGGCATCGACGTAGGTCACTTCGCCGGTGATGCCGGAGGCGAGATCGGAGCAGAGGAACGCAGCGGCGTTGCCGACCTCGTCGATGGTGACGTTGCGCCGCAAGGGCGCTGCGTGTTCGACATGGTCCATCATCTTGCGCAAACCCGCCACGCCTGATGCCGCAAGCGTCCGGATCGGCCCGGCCGAAATCGCGTTCACGCGCGTGCCCTCGGGGCCCAGATTGTAGGCGAGATAGCGCACGCTCGCTTCCAGGCTCGCCTTCGCCAGACCCATCACGTTGTAGCTCGCCAGCGCGCGCTCGGCGCCCAGGTACGTCAATGTCAGGATCGCACCATTGCGGCCCTTCATCAGGGGCCGCGCGGCTTTCGCCAGCGCGGAAAGCGAATACGCGGAGATGTCGTGGGCGATGCGGAAGCTGTCGCGGGTCAGGCCTTGCAGGAACTCGCCGGCCAGCGCCTCGCGCGGCGCGAAGCCGATCGAATGCACCAGGATATCCAGGCCATCCCAATGTTTTCCCAGACCTTCGAACATCGATTCGATGTCCGAATCGCGCGACACATCGCAAGGCAGCACGATGCCGGAACCGAACGCGGCAGCCGCCTCGTCCACGCGCGCTTTCAACTTTTCGTCGACATAGGTGAACGCCAGTTGCGCGCCTTCGCGGTGCATCGCATTGGCGATCCCCCAGGCGATCGAACGGTTGCTGAGGATGCCCGTGATCAGCGCGCGCTTGCCGTGCAGGAAGGCCATATCGTTCTCCATCGTGATGACGCGCAGCGGCTGCAGCGCTCGCGAGCGGCCGATTGTAAGCCAAGCGGAGGAGGCGGATCAGTCCGGCGCGGAAAGCAGCAGCGATTGTCCGGTTCGCAGATTGTCGCTGGCCAGCGCATTCCAGGCGCGCAGGTTGGCCGGATCGATCTTGTAACGACGCGCGATGCTCCACAGCGATTCGCCCTGCGCGACACGATGGCGAGACACACCATGTTTGCCGGCGGAAGCCAGTTCGGTGGCGACTTCCGACAGAGCTGCATGTTTCGAAGCCGAGCGAGGCTGCGCAAAAGCCAAAGCGGCCGCACCTTGCGAATCCAGAACCGCACTCAAACGTTGCGCGTTGTCCTGCGGCAGCAACAAATGATGCGGCGCGTCTTCGGGCATGCGCGCGCCGCGATATCCAGGGTTGAGTGCGCGCAATTGCGTCAGTGACAGATCCGCGGCACGCGCGGCGCTCGCCAGTTCCACCGCATGCGGCAATTGCACCAGCGTCAGATGCGCCGCGTCTTGCGCTGAAGGCAATTCCACTTCAAAGCGTTGCGGATCGCGCACGATGCAGGCCAGCGCCATCAGTTTGGCGAGGTGATTCTGCGTGGTCGATCCCACCCGCAGGTGCGATACGTTGACGTTTTCGGCATCGCGGTCGCCCAGCAGCCCGGTGATCTTGTACTCGCCGGCGTTGAAGGCCATGTCCACCAACCGCCAATCGTGCAGCTCGCCGCCGTATTCCTTCAGCATCGCGAGCACCGACTGTGTGGATGCCGCGGGGTCCAGCCGCCCGTCGTATTCGCGATCAACGGTCAAACCCAGGGTGCGCGCCGTCTGCGGCATGATCTGCCACATGCCGGCGGGATCACCGTGTCGACCCGGCTCGGCGGGGTTGTAGCTGCTTTCGAGCAACGGCAGCAGCACGAACTCCCCCGGAACGCGGGCACGCTCGGCCGCAGCCTGCACCCAAGCCATCAACGGCAGGGTCTCCTGCAACAGTGCGGCAAACTGCTGCGGATTGCGGGTCAGGCGTTGGGCCCAGACTTGTGCGCGCGGGTTGCTGCAATCATCCAGCACAAAATCCGCCCGCAAGCGCGTCCACATGTCCGGCGCTGGCGGAGCTGGCGGCAACGGCATGGCGACCGGCGCCGGCGAAGCCGGCGCCGCGATGGCCACGGAAGCAGGTGCGGGCTGGCGGGAAGGCTGTGCGGCGCATGCGGCGAGCAGCGCCATCGCCATGGTGGTGAAGCCGAGCCTGAGCGCCTGCGCCTTCATGCGCTGAAATTATCCTTGGCGGCGCGCAGTGCGGCGAAGCGTGCGACGCGGTCGCCCGGTGACGCCGCTTGCAGC